>Ga0315914_1008088_pt1 | contig 14232 bp, 7 predicted proteins | sample MpolenodulesMG_FD_203920 | JGI IMG/M metagenome (GOLD analysis project Ga0315914, IMG submission 203920) | Medicago polymorpha root nodule microbial communities from Los Angeles, California, United States - elongated nodules | ecosystem: Host-associated > Plants > Roots > Nodule | place: USA...
TATATGCAAATGCATTAGTGGAGTTCCAAGATGAATGTAGTGATTTCCCACTTTTCTTAAATTATGCCATGACCACCTTGAAAGAAGTGAAGGAGAAAATAGTGAGGGCATGGACAGACCATGTGATACATCTTGGTTGCAGAACCATCAACGGGGTAGAATCGGCTCATGCTTTAGTAAAGAAATATTTGGACAATAGTGTGGGTGATTTGGGTACTTGTTGAATCCCTTTAGTCAAATCCCTTTTTCGTGGGAGATTGTTGATGATGAAATAGTGTGTAGGGGGAGCAGGTGGCTGTTTCATTTGATGAAACATTTTTCTCGGCAGTTAACTGCAGCCGGTTTAGGAAATCTTCGGCAGTTAACTGCCGAGGGGAAATTTCATCTTTTACATGTGTTTCTCAGCATTATGATATGTGTGAACAACAATTTTCTTTACATGAAGCATACTCTCAATGTTAAGGTACCAATTTCATGCATCTTCCGTAGTTGATGGAGTAATAATTTAGTTGAGGTTCGCCTAAATGTCCTAAGTTGTTTTTGTTTTGATTCAAGCGATTGACATTGAGAAAGAAGCTTTGTCTCTTAGTTGTGGATTCTCTAGCTTCATCAGTAGAGCGTTCCGTACAATATATCAATTCCTCTCCCAATCATATAGTGCAATCCCTTCATAATATGAGATAAAGAGAAAGCGGGAAGATATCACCATCCTTTATCTCTCTTTCCATATCCCTCCTACACATCTAAATCGTGAATTTTGAAGGAATTAAAAATATATTCAACCATAAATGAGAAAATCAAGGACTAAATAGGTAGATTTTGATATTTAGAAGGACAAAAATTGCAATTTTTTTTGTGGGGTTAAAAAGAAAAATTTCAAATTTTTGTAGGGACGACAAATTTATTTAAGCTTTTTTGTTTCAATTATTTTTCAAGTATTGATTAAGAGAAAGAATATGAAAAAACTAATTGTTAAAACTAAATTCATTATGTTATTTTTATTGATGTTTAGTAACTCGTTGATACTTTTTCCATTTAAAAAATGTTATGTGTACATACAAATTGACATTCCACACCCTATAAACATATAGTTTGGATACGTTTTGTATTTTTTAACAATTATTTCCCCACATTCCCTAAAAGAAAAAATATTTCCTCACATATCGTATGAAAAATAAATTATATTAGATACTCAATAATCCGTAAACAGAGAAAGATTTGAATGGAAAGAAGAAGGGGATGACATCGTAGTAGAAAAAGAGGACAGACAGACATGGAAGCTCATGTCCGAACGCTAGCATAACATAACAAAAATTGCATTCTAAAGCAATTGACCCAAAAAAATAATGTACTCCAAGATAAAGATGAGTTAATGTACTTCAAGATAAAGATGAGTTGCTTTTTGGGTTGTATTATTTGAATACACAAAACGCGACATTGCATATCTTTATCTTGAAGTATATTAGAAGTGTATTTTGATTTTTGCAAGATGTTGAATGCAATGTCGCGTTTTGTGTATTCAAATAATACAACCTAAAAAGTAACTCATCTTTATCTTGAAGTACATTAACTCATCTTTATTTTGGAGTACATTATTTTTTTGGGTCAATTGCTTTAGAATACAATTTTTGTTATGTTATGCTAGCGTTCGGACAGGAGCTTCCATGTCTGTCTGTCCTCTTTTTCTACTACGATGTCATCCCCTTCTTCTTTCCATTCAAATCTTTCTCTGTTGCGGATTATTGAGTTTGTAGAGTGAGCAAGTGGCAGGACCAGACATTTTATAGAGTCTGGACAAAAAATTTAACCGCAAATTCACATATGACATAATATATAAATAGTCATAAATCGAAATAAAAGAGACTCGTCATTTGTCAATAAAAGTACAATTTGAAATAAGAGAGATGAGACATAACCTATCAGTAGTGTGCTAAATGAAATTAGGCGGTAAATGCCCTTTTTGAGACTTCTTTGCGATGAATGTTTGAATAATATCAACATCATCAAGTGACATGAATATCTCCTGTTCGGTGTAACAAATCATCAAGTCATTGAACCACACATCGTTGATCTTGTTGATAACAATTCTTTCTCACGAGCTTATAAGAGTATTTTACTAGCTTATTGACAAGGTTTGATAACTGGTGGACTTCCAACTTTTTTTAGGTATGAAGTGATTGTAAAAGTGATTGTAAGTTGTAACTTGATAGTATGTCATTTTGCCTGATAAACTATTATGAATAGTGATTCAAATTGTGTTATCATAAATTAAATGAGCAATGAAGTATATATAGATTTTGATTTATGTGAGTATTGAGTATTGATTTTGGTGAATGGTATGATAGTTCATAGTTAGGGAGAATTGTTTTAGTTAAGTCACTTCAAGAATTTATTCTAAAAGTTGATTATAGTAATCAATTTCAAATTCCAATGATATTGATTATAATATTTTATTATATTTATTAAACTAATCTTAGGGGTAATTTTGTGAATTATTCATTTTTAGAATTTATAGTAGAAAAGCTAGTATAAAAAAAAAGATAAAACAATGATAAATTTTAGTGACAGGCAACCGTAGGTAGAGGTCCTTAGGGCCCGTTTGGTGCGTATGATAGGATAGAGACTTGATAGGATTAAAAACTGGATAAGGATAGGATATTGCTATCATATTTTTTTTTTATCATATCATGTCTCTCTATCATGTACACCAAACGGGCCATTAATGTTTTTAAAATGGTATCCTTAGAATTACTTACAGTTTTTTCCTCATGACATTTAGCTACGACAATTTGCCCTTTAGTGACGGATTTGAGATGTCACTACAAGTCAATTTTCTTGTAGTGATACAAAGAAAGTATGAGTTGAGCTCGGGTATGTGCCCAAGCTCGCCGGATGGTAAAACCGTCCCTGAAGTAAACGACACATAATTGTAGCAAAAGTGGCACTCAACACCATCTGCATGGACCCGTCCATCCCCGTCCACATTGGTATGTTTTTGTTTCTGCCTTGGAATGCCATAATTGACCAAACTTCTTCCTCATTTGTTTTATGTGTCTCCCAGTTCTTCCCCTTCACCTTTATTTGTTTTTATTTTTTTGAATAACCTTGTTTGGGGGTAGTTAGTAGGAATGTAGGATGACTCGAGAATTTGAAAATTAGCATAAATAATTGTGTTGTATATATTTGGTAATTTTGGAATAAAAAGTAGGCTACACTAAACCAAAAGTTTTCCCTTTATTAATAGTTGTAGAAGATTATACAATGTCGCGTTTTGTGAATTCAAATAATATTTATTCTTTTTGGATTAAGATAATCATTTTAAGAGTCAAATAATATTTAGTAAAATAAATAATGTGCAGTAAAGATATAATGAGAAGCCAAAAGGAAACCACTTAGTCGCATGCGGCATACATGTAGGGTGGCGAGAGTGAATACAGTAATTGAGTAGGAATCTTGTCTAATTGCATTGTTTATCCTTCTATTTTCATTCACTCACGAAATTAGTCATCTATTTTGAAATCACTTAGTTTTGGTCACACCCTCAAGTTCTTTGCCTTCAAAATTTAGGTGAATTGGTTATTTACATTTTAGTAATTAAATTACAAGAATTAATAATTTTTGAAGTTGAAACTGATGTTTTTAGGAGGGTTTATTGTAATTTTGTTGGTGTTGATCATTCTACATCATCAAATCATGTGTCATCAATTAAATGACGTGACATAAAACTTGATGACGTAAAAACGTTTAGGTGAATTAATTTTTTTTCATTTCTTTAATAAAACTACAAAAATGAATGATTTTTGCAGTTGAAAGTGAAGTTTTTAAGAGGTTTAAATGTAATTTGGTTGGTGTTGATTGTTTTGCATCATCATGTTCTTTGTACATCATTATTTTTTAAGGGATGAAATTGAGTGATTTCTAAATAGAATGACCAATTTCATGAGTGAATTAAAATAAAGGAACAAAAGTTGTAATTAGGCCTAAAATAAGTATAATGTACACAACTTTCAAGGTCAGTTTAATTATAATCTTCCTCTCCAACAAGTCGGATCTTGTTTTCTCTTCCATTTTTCTCATTAAGGGTGTTTTTGGTCAACATTTGACCTAAAATCACTTCTCTCTCTCTCTCAATCCAAATAAGTGATTTTCACATAGATCTAAGTTGTTTCATCTTGATTCTGTCATCTACGGCGTCGTGTTGTTCGTCGTTTTGTGTGTTGTTTGATTTCCCGTCTTGACATGTTGTTCATTTGGTTTATGTTGAAAAATTAGCTACGCAATCAATGATTTATACGTCAAAGTTGCATATCCAAAGTCATGGGTATTCAGATGATTCTTATCATATTATTTGTAGGGATTTTATAGTTGTTTGCTATTCATTTGTATGATGAGTTGATTCGCATATTCATCTTTTACATTTTTAGGAATGTTGAATGATGTACTCTATTAATTTGAATGAATGAATATCATTTTGTTTTTGTTAAAATTAAAAAGTCAATCTAATTATATTTCACTTGTCCTACATCAAATGACTCATTTGACCATCTCAGACATATTAAAAAAAATGCATAAATATTTTATTTTTATCAAAATATAAAGAACAAACCTGAGTCTCCGGAATACATTTATGACCATTGAAATAAAAGAGTTCAGACACTTAAATATTTGACTCTGTAAAAGAAAGTTAATGAACTGTAATAAATGCATAAAGAGTATTTTTTTTTATTGGAAATGCTAAAAAGATTACTATAGAAATTTTGCATTGAAAATTGATGAAAAATGAAATGTGCGTGATCCTTTTTTTATTACCATAATATTGGTAAGAAGTTTCCAGGACCGTTTAAGAGTGATTAATTTACGCTAGAAAACTTGTTGGGCACACAAGGTGGATTATCCTTTCCCATCCGAATTTTTTTCATACGTATGAGTTAGAAATCAAACTTTTAACCACATGCTTACGGAGGAGCTCAAGTCTGTCACCACTTGAACCAATCCATTATTTGTTACAGAGTGAAATATATCTGAAAAGAAACTCGTGTAACATTATTTTAAGTATAAAATTAAAGTTCTTTGAACATACTCCCTCCTCCGATCATTATTATAAGTAAAAATTCAATTTTCAGATCCCTTAAGTAACTAATGTATCTAATTATAATCGAAGAAAAAAGACAAAAAATAAGTGTTATCTAAAATTAAATTAATGGATAAACTCTGTAATTTTTCCTTAATGTAAAGTTTATAACACGTCAATGGGTAGTTTTTTTTTTTTTTTTTTATGGACGTCAATGGTTAATGATTAACTAATATCATAAATCAATCAAGCTCCAAGGATATGATTAATATTTTGAACCAAGATCAATTTCTTTCCTCGTAATTTAATCCCAGATAAATTTTGTCTATGACATTTTTATGCGTAGGATGAATTAGTCTCTAATTCATTATAATAAATTGAGATTAATTTGAACAATATTATTTTGTTTGAATAATATATTGTTCACGAGAAAATAGTGAGAAACTCTAATATATATATATATTTTTTGCCCAAAGAGAAATATAATAAATAAAATTAACGAGATATAGAGACTGAGAAGACATAAGACCTTTCCAAGTACAATTCAAGTAAGCATAAATCATGAAAATACAAATCAAGTGGACCAACCATAATCAATCCTAACAAACAAACATTTTTCACGAGTGCAACCTAACGAATTCCGGTACGGGCACGAAACCAGATTACAAGAAATATGAATAATGCATCTATATGACAAATGAACGGATCGATAGCCAACACGGCATCACGACCCACATACAAGCAACCTCTGAACAACGCTATAGACATAGAAGCTCTTTCGAGCATAAAAGTCCAACTCCAATATATTTTTTGTTTAATAAAAGATGTAATTTCTAAAAATTAACACACTTAATTGCAAAATCTCATTATTTTATTAAGTAGTATATGGTTAGAATTCACTTTTAACTTGAATAAATAAAATCTTTAAGGTTTAAATTTCAACATCTACATATAACAATACATTGTCTTGAATTATCGTTACCGAGACAGAAAATCCTGATTTTAATATGGGAAAAAAATGTTTATCAGAATCATTATTAATTAATCAATCAAGTGATAACTAAAATATTAATAATTAATTAATGAAATTAAACATAGTAAAGTTTGAAAACGGAGGGTGAGAGTGGGAGGAGGCAAATGCGTGTGAATAAAGAAAGAACCCTTACTACCACCGTGGTCCAACATGATTGGTGCCACGTACTCCTTTTTTTCTAAAAGCCAACACCACGTGTACTATCTTAAAACCAGCCCGCGATTTCATCAACGGTCCAGATGGCATCAATGCAACATGTTCTTTGCCCCTGACGGTGACGGGCAGCCTGCCCGTGATTACATTGTGGCCCCCAGGTGAATTTCTCATACCCTACAAAAGCTTCTCTCCCAACCATTCTCATGGGTCCATTGCTTCCTCCTCTTTCATTTCATTTCTCTCTCACCGTTCTTCATTTTTTTCATATTCATATTCATATACTAATTCTTATATTATATTACTAGAACCTAAAGTTGAGTTTATAGCTTATATTATAGTTGAAGTTTTTCATTATGGCTGGAATGTGTTGTGGTGTTGTCGGAGAAGGTGACTCACCGGCGAGTTCACGTCCCTCCCGGCGCCGGAATTTGGACTTACTACCATTCAAATACATCGCCGACATGGCGTCCGGAACTTCACGGAAACGCCGGCAACCAGATCTTAAGAAGGATTTCGAAAGCTGTGAAGACTCAAGCGACGACAAAAGTGAGAAAAGCAAGAAGAACAAGAAGGAAGATATAGAAAAACCTTCAACGGAAGGTAATTTCGAAGTTGAAGAATGTCCAAAATTCGGTGTTACTTCAGTTTGTGGTAGAAGAAGAGATATGGAAGATTCAGTTTCAGTTAAACCTTCTTTCTCTTCACAAGAACCTTTTCACTACTTCGGTGTTTTCGACGGTCACGGTTGTTCTCATGTAAGTATTTTTCTTTTTCCGGCAACGGATCTGTTAAATTTTCCTGTGAATTGCGGTGTTAATTGTTTTGTTGTTGTTAATTTTTTCAGGTTGCTACTATGTGTAAGGAAAGACTTCACGAAATCTTGAAGGAAGAAATCAACGAAGCACAAGAAAATTTGGAGTGGAACAACACCATGCAACAAGGGTTTGGTCGCATGGACGATGAAGTTCAAAGATGGAACAGCAGTAGCCAAACTGTTACTTGTAGATGCGAGCTTCAAACTCCTCACTGTGATGCTGTTGGATCCACAGCTGTTGTTGCTATTGTCACTCCAAACAAAATAATTGTCTCAAACTGTGGTGATTCAAGAGCTGTTCTTTGCCGTAACGGTGTCGCTATTCCTCTATCCTCCGATCATAAGCCAGATCGACCGGATGAATTACTCCGAGTCGAAGCAGCCGGAGGGCGCGTGATCTATTGGGATGGTCCAAGAGTCCTTGGAGTACTTGCCATGTCTAGAGCCATAGGTGAGTATTTTAGCAAAGTCGGTTTTATTATATTTATTTTATTATATTTTATTTTATCTAATGTTTGTATTCATTTTATTTTTTCAGGTGACAATTATTTGAAACCTTATGTGATTTCTGAGCCTGAGGTAACGGTAACGGAACGGAAAGAAGAGGATGAGTGTTTGATCCTAGCGAGTGATGGACTATGGGATGTTGTGTCAAACGACACTGCATGTGGTGTTGTAAGGATGTGTTTGAAGGCACAGAAACTACCGTCACCGCCGGGGACACCGGAAAACAACGAGGTGACGACGGATGGTTCTGATAGGGCATGTTCCGATGCTTCAATTTTGTTGACTAAGTTGGCTTTGGCAAGACATAGTTCGGATAATGTTAGTGTGGTGGTGATTGATTTGAGGAGAGATCAACGACAAACATCAAATTCCAACAATAATTTAATTAATTAATCAATTAATTAAGGGCGGTGAGAAAGCTAAGATAATGAAATGAAATGAAATGAAACGAAACAATCAGGATGTGGAGAAAATGGAATCAACCTGTCTATTATCATCATGTAATGTATGTAATGGGGTGGGAATTTAGGTATGAGTGAGTGATGATCAATCAAAAAAGTGTAACTGTGAAGAAAACAAATTGAACCAAGTTACAACAAAAAAAATTAGTGTAGGAAAAATTTGTGTCAACAAAGGTATTAATTAACCGGTTGACACACCTTTCTTTGTCTATAATCGAAATCGACTCTATAAAAATTGGTTTTTGGTTGGTAATTGTAGCAGTTCTTTTGTTTGTTTTTATTCTTATGATTTAGATTTAACTCGGTTTTTTCATTATTTTTTAACCCAACACGTGTATTATTGTTCAAGATTACAAGGTCATCTCTTTCATTTCAATTGAGTAATAATATAAAAGAGTATTATGGGGATATATATATATATATAGAGAGAGAGACACACACAAGGTGTAGATATTTGTGGTATAATAACTTTTAGATAAACTAATAGCCAAGATAACATTTGCCTGACAGAAAAAAAGAAAATTGCCTATTATTATATACATCAACATGCAAGGTGTATCAACATGATGTTAGTATGCATAAAAATATCTGTTAACAAGAATCACTATTAGTATTTAAAATTGTAAGTTATGGTCATTTTAGTCTTTGTAAATTCTTTCGTTAGAGGAATTAGGTGAATGTTATATGCATACGTGTAGTGCCCACCTAAGCCAACTTAGGACAAGACAGTCCAACCTTTAGGCTAAAAATGCATTTTAAGCCTCTAAACTTGTTCACAACACTCTAAAATTTCGAAAATGCTCCTATATGTAAACATTGGAAATTGCGTTTCGATGCTCTTAAAATGTCTTTGCTCTAAAAATGCTCTTAGTTATATTGTACGGTTCTTTTACTTAAAACATCACATTAACATTTGTTTTATGTTTTATCTGGAGATTATTATTGTATTGGTGGTCTTCTTCCTCGATCCGATCAAACCTGAGAAGGGAATGTGATGAGTGAAGAAGAACTTCATCTCTAAATGATAGACAAATTAAAACAATAATTAGTTATTATCCCCTCTCTCATAGTGAAAACATGTATCCTAATATTCTAAACTATGGTTATGGGAGAAAGCATATTATTTAAATGGTTGGACCTGATAAGAATTGAGACAAAGAATTCTGTGTCGAAGGTAACTAAATTGAAAAAAATATTCAAATATTGGTAAACTTAATCATAGATCATTAATAACAAATTTAAGTTCTTGACTAACTAGGTACTAAATTCGAATTCAATCTTGAACATACAACAACTTTGAACTTTAAGGAGAGTTTGTTGCTCATTTGAGTCCCAAAAAATTCGAGTGATTAATCTCTGTAGTATCCAATTTAAAAAAAGAAAGAAAAAATCCAAGAGACACACTATAAGTTCAAATAAACACCATCTATCCTTTTTCATAAGTTCCCAGTATTTAATATTTATTTCAAAGTTCCCCACTTTTCCTCTCCTTCCTTAAGTTCCTTTTGTTAGTTCCATAAATACAAATAATGTTAAACTTAATCATAAAAATTATGCATAATAAGAACATCAATTATAAACAAAATTGTAACTAAATAGGAAAAATATTCAACTATTTTTATAATTAAATCATAAAATTCAATACTAACAAGTATATTTAAAAATAATCCAAACAAAGTTATTTTACTAACATAGTAATACAATAAAAAAGGTTATTAAATATAACATAATATTATTGAATGGCCAAAATTTAAAATTAATCTAGAGTGAGCTCAACATCAAGAGTTTGATTTTATAATCTGAAAGGGATGGTTCAAATCTTATAAGAAATGATTGTAAAATAATCATTAATGTCAACGTAATAAATAAAATTCCCCCTTCCCAACTAAAAAATAAAATAAAATTGTATCAAAAATAAAATCCTTAACTAACTTGGAAGAGAATTTTCCCCCAAAAAAAACCTTAATGATGTTACATTCACATGATTCATCTCAAACATGTAACACCTTCATTTCTTCCGCACACTTTGTGCATACTTGAAGCGGTTTCAAACGCTTATCATATATTTCCCTCAACAAAGGTAGTAAATCCTCAACTAACTAATTACATATCAAAGTAACAAACTCGGTTTCTATTAAACTTCATAAATAATTTTAAGTTTTGTCTAACTTGCACAAGAAAATTAGTCTTGCATCATGCACGCATTAATAGTAAAATCTATTAATTCAATTATAAAAATAACTTTGTGCATTACAAGATTTGCCTCTATTCTAGACCGTAGACTTTACCATTATTTCATCCCAAAATGTGATACACAGATTAGCATCCTTTTTCCCCCTTCTTTTCTTTTAGACATAATGCATCCCTTGCATCTGTAATTTGTAGTGACACTTCGAAATCATGATTGAAAATGGTGAAGCATGGTAGCAACAACTACATCTACACCACACAGGTGTCTCGTATCAAACTCAACATTAGTTGTACTTTGATGTACACTGCTCCTTTTTTGGGACCCCAAGTGTCGTGGATCAATTGAAAAAATAATAATGATGTTATACTCCACGTTCCTATTCTTGTAGTTCCTTACCGTACATGAGTTATATTTTGCTATACTTTTCCTTCTAATACATTCATTATTAATTTCTTTTCAATTAGTCATGTTATTGACTCTCTTAATGTATATATTTTTTCTTTTTAAAAGTAAGAGAGTATTGTTAAACAAAATGAAAAGGAAATTAAGATATTTGGATTCCAATTTGTGTTGCATTATTACATGACACCTTGTTACAAATTCCCCAAATAAGCTAAACATGTGGGACACGTAGCATTTGGTCCTTTTTTATGAGTCACCATCTCTTAGCTGGAGGAGATTTGTTTGGATTTGATGCTTGATTGCTTGCAATCAACCCTTCCCTTTTAGTTGGGCCACGGACACCAAATTCATTTTTGGGATAAGATTGAATTTGACCTTAAAATAATAATAAATAATTATCAAGTCTTCTTTAAACATAATTAGCTTACCTAATATTGAAATTAATTAGGATAAATGCTATGTAGCTTCCTTGATATGGTTATATGACTTAATTAATGATGCTATTCAATGATCTTCTTTTTGACAAACTATTATATATGGGACTATTTTTATCAAACTATATGGTGCATATTTTTTTGATGAACTATTATATATTATGGTGCATATAGGTTGCAACAATAAGTGGCGACAACAGAACAAAATCAGACTCGAAAATGTTAGAAAGAGAGATATTTTTATTGCTATGATTGTATTCAACATATCTCCACATTCTACAGTCAATCCAGCTTTTTGGTCAACTCCAACTAATTTCCACAAGAAAGAAAGATACAGAGAGTACGAAATTAGATATTCAGAAGCACACATGATAATTTTTTTGGCATTTGTGTCTTGTTGATCTATGTATATAGTTCTTTTTTTGGTACATGATCTATATTAGTATATTGAACAATATTAATAATTGATGCCTTGAGCCCCATTACCCACATACATATGGCTGAAAAAGTTTGTCATATATATATAATTTTTAAAACTCTTTACTAGGTACTTTATCTCAAAATCTATTGTATTGGGTAAAAATATTATCATATACATCATATTTACAAAACCATGCAATATCTAATGAGATCATTTAAGATAAATGAATTTGCCACTTTTGAAATACGTAAATATACATAATTAAAATTTCATAGTTAGATCACCAAAAATCATAGTGTAATTGTTTGTTTGTGTGTAACATGAATCCTTGTCCTAACTTAGAAACAAAATAATTACGGTCGGTGCTGGTTTAAAAAATTATGTCATCCTACCTGAAATTTTGGCACATCAACAAATACAATTACGTACAATGCTTTCTAATTTTCTCAAATTACACATTGTTGTTAGATATAACAATTAACAAAACCCAAAATGGATAAAAAAAATGTGACAAAATATGTGCGTATATGGAACTTTTAATTTTAAAACTCAGTCTCTGGCTTAACAGCTGACTAATTTGAGGGATCCAATCCCACCGTTTATTTGTGGGGTTTTATTTAAAGTCAGAGAATAACTCTGTATGAATTTAGTCCACTAAAACTGACACTAGAAGAAATCGAACTTGAGACTTGAAAGGAGCCGATGAAAAATTAACAAGAACTTTGTTTGTGTACAATGTATTGATCAATGAATGCTATGCAGGCACGTAGCATCCATGTGTTATTTTAATTGTAGGGGAATAAAATAAAGAATCTATAAAAACATAGTCAAGATTCAAAAGAAATAAGAGGGAAATTAAAGACTTGATAAGATGTTGATACTTGAAGCATGCTGTTAGCAATTCCACCACTCATCTAATTTCATATGGTCCTTCTATGCTGAGGTTATATTCCACTTTAGAGATTTCATGAATATAAATAATATCCACAATGAATAATGTTATAAGAAATTCGTGTGTGAGAGTGAAACTTGAAAAACCATCCATCATTCAAAATCATATGTAATTAATTAGTTAGTTAATTAATTAATAAGCAAAGCATTTGACTAATTAGGAGCATGAAGTATCAGATTCTGCAAACTGCATGTCAAAGACAATGTGAGTGGAGGAATTAAACTTTCAATCTCATCAATAATACTTGATCCGTTGTTGATTATTGTTATGTCCTATTGATTATTTGAATGCATTATTTATATTATGGTCTAGTGGTGTATATGTTACACAATTCCGATAATAATGTCTTTTTCCATAAAAAAAGAAGAAGATAATAGTGTTTTCTTGTAACACAATTCAATAAATTGTTTTTAGAGTTGTGTTATTTGAACAATCATTTGAACGACGTTGTTAAAAAAATTATTTGAATGACAATTTATGAGACAACTATAAATTTATAAAGAAAATGTGATATCAACACAAAAACCAAAGCAATAAAGAAAAAAGAAAAAAAAACATAATGTGAGCATGAGAGGGAAAATTATCACAAAAATTGTCAAAAAATAATTATACAAATATCATTTCTTCATTTTTAATATGATTCAGTTTTTGTTCCTCAAAAGATAATGTGATCATTCCTTCAATTATATTATATCATGTTTTTTTCTTTTTCTATTTCAAATTTTCAATGAAAACGTATCACTGCTTACAAGACTTTAGTCCAATAAAAGAAAAGACATAAAAAGACGAGTTTAAAAACTCTATGAGTATTTCATTTACCGCGTACTCGATTCTCATGCGTCATGTTTAATTTTGAAAATATCATCATTTGAATTATACATTTTTGGAGTTTTTCACATTATATAATTTGAAAATGACTAAAACTCAAAAAAATTATTTTGTAATTGATAGGAAAGTCTCTCAGCACATAAACTGCAAATCAATTTTTGGATAGTATGGGTGGCCAACAACGATCATGGTATTATAACCACTTCCAAAATGAAATTTAAGATAGAAAATTGTTGAATCAATAAAAAGTTAAGAATGTATGAAAATGTTGAAGGATGCAATACTATTTATAGCCATAAATCGTTACTAGACTATAACTACAGTCAAATGAAACGTTTGAAATTCATTAAACGCAACACAAAACGAGGGAACCTTGCTTGTAACAATACAAACCACATATTATGGGTTGGTACAAAGTATATAATCCAAATACATTTCCGAAGTATTTCAGATAATATAGTCTGAATCAGTCCCTTACTCTGTTTAAACTTGAGGTCTGGAGAGTTTGACAGAGTTCAGAACACATAAAAATTTAATTTGAATGACATATATTATAAGGGTCTTGCTAACGAGTGGTCCCTATAAATATTCACCAATTCTTCACAAATTCTCATTCCAACTCACATTTTTTCCTTTTTTTATACATTTATTCTGAGTAGTGGTCATGGTGTCAATGTTTCAACGTTGGTCTTTCATACAAATGTTCCTCTCATATTGTAGGATAGTATGAATGGTCAAAGTACAATGTTCCACTCTCGGAATTCGCACTCTTTGTCTGGATCTAGATTTGCTTATCTGAGTCTCCTTATATTTATGCTTTCTTGAGAAACAAGTAGCTAGCTAGCGTCTTCAACTTTCTTGAGAAACAAGAAAAAATTCCAACAAGATTTTGAGTCACACACAACAATAATGTATGTCGTTGCTTTGATAAGCTGATTGAAAATATGGTGAAACACATTTTC
>Ga0315914_1008089_pt1 | contig 14232 bp, 5 predicted proteins | sample MpolenodulesMG_FD_203920 | JGI IMG/M metagenome (GOLD analysis project Ga0315914, IMG submission 203920) | Medicago polymorpha root nodule microbial communities from Los Angeles, California, United States - elongated nodules | ecosystem: Host-associated > Plants > Roots > Nodule | place: USA...
TATATATATATATATATATATATATTTTGACTTCAATTTTAATCTTCTCTCTATATATACAATTCTCTCAACTCCGATCTCGTCTTCAACATTTGCATGATCACAATTATCATTTTTCTTTGTTTTATTCAACAGATCTAATTTTGCTGATTTATTGCTATTGAATTGTTACTGCAATTGAATTGTTATTGCAATTGAATTTTATCATCTAATTTTAATGTCAATTTTTGTGTGATTTTGATTTTGGTAGAAAATTGTTTCATGCATCAGTATTTAGCTTAGGGTTTAACTTCGACCTCTTTTTTCCTTTGATTTAACACTTTATGATTCTTGTTCGTAGATCAAAATTTGTATATACAATGTGGTATTTGACTTGTGATTTATGGAAGCTTGAATTGAATTAGATATTTTTTTTTGACAAAATGTTGTAATAATAGTTAGTAATAGCTCTAAATTTTGGTCCTTAATCAGAATTGTGGCTGTAATATGCGGTTGTTAGTTCTTTGCAATGACATTGCAACCACAATTGTGGCCGCATTTGCCCACATTTTTAACCATTTTTATAACGGTTTAAAGGTTTGTGTTTTAGAACAATTTTTTTCATAAAAGAAAGTTTACGTGAGTTAGGTCCCAGAGGCTCACCAGGGCTTGGGAAGATCTCAAGGCTTATAGAGCGTTGATAGAGATACTTACAAATTGCCCACCAATGAAGTCCTAATGTGGGCAGCGGGAGTTGAACCCGTGCCCTTGCAGGGTATGAGCCAACTCCTTACCAACTAGACTGACCTCCATTGACTACATTTTAGAACCATTAGTTGTGTGGAAGTTGGGGCATTTGTATCTTTTTGTTGAACCTTGCTTGGTTTTGTGCTAAAAATTGAGTGAAGTTGGTTGAAATGAATAACTGTGATAGTCGAAGATAAGAGATTTTGTGAGGTGTTTTTGAGGAAAGTTATGATTTTGTATTGTGTGTTTTTGTTAGGAGTTGAACCCTTCTGTGAAGAACATCCTTCTTTTGGATTCTGATGGGAGACGTGTGGCGGCTAAGTATTTCTCAGATGATTGGCCAACCAATAGTGCAAAGGAAGCTTTTGAGAAGCTTGTATTCAACAAGACTCAGAAGACCAATGCTCGCACTGAAGGTGAGTGCTTCCTTCTCTAGAGGTATTTTTATCTTGTGATTAGAATTTGGAATAGATTGATTGTTAATCATCACTATGTATTGTATATGACCTACATTGATGGGTTGTTTTTATGTGTGGCAGCGGAGATAACAATGTTTGAGAATAACATCGTTGTTTACAAGTTTGTCCAAGATCTTCACTTCTTTGTTACCGGGAGTGATGACGAAAACGAGCTTATCTTATCCTCAGTTCTGCAGGCATTTTTTGATTCTGTTGGCCTCCTTCTCAGGTTGTTTGCTGATACTTAACTGTTTATCTATGTGTGATATTCAAAGGTGTTATCAATCTGTCACCATGGACTTGGAAGTCCTTGACAATTTTACTGGCTTCTCCCATTTTTTCCACCAGAGGCAATGTGGACAAGAAGGAAGCACTTGAGAACTTGGACCTCATTCTATTGTGCATTGATGAAATTATTGATGCAGGGTATGTCATTCTCATAGGCTATTCATAATAAAAGTTATCTTCTTCCATTATTTGTTTGTTAGGTTCTTTAGAGATATTATATTGTTCTTGCCTTTCTTCTAAAATTCAAATTGTAGGAGCTATTTGATATATCAGAGAGAACAATTCATCTACGCAATTATATGATCGCAATTGTTATTACTGTTTTTTTCTCTTAAAAACAAAAGTCACACAAGACTGTTAAATTATGACTGAAATCATTAGAAAGAAAATCAGGGCATCTCGTTAATCATTATAGAATTGATGCTAGAATCATATCTTTGATGAGCTGGACATATATGGAGAAAACATGTGCAAACACCAGTAGAGACGGTTAGACCAGATGAATAACAGACATGGTCCAATAGTTTAGTGGTGGGGGGAACGAGTTAGGATCCTCTCCATTTAAACTCTTCTCCATTTTTTTCATTTGGAGAGATAAAGACACAAAAAATCTTAAAAATAATTAATGACGGTGGAGCTCATTTAATAATGGGAAATGCTAACAAGTGCCCCTGAGGCACTTGTTTAGAAGTCTAAAGAAGAAACTTTTTCTTGGAAATTGAGTATTCAATGCATTGAAACTTTAAAAATGAACATTTTCTACATAAGATTTACAATTAATTTCCTCTTTTGAATCCTTAACAATCGGACCCACCACCTATTTTTTGTGTCTATCTCTTTCGTAATGGTAATCTCCATTTATTTTTATAAATGGAGAGGATCTCAACTCGGGGGGAACTAGGGAAATTATTGACCAAACCATTAAGAGGTATTTGGATTTAAGTGGCCTATCACTAGTGAGAATAGAGAAAAGACTTTGGTGGTAGTTGTAAAAGCAAAATACGTTAATTGGACTGTCATTTGGCTGAGAGAACATAAATATTAATGGCTAGAGTTTGATGCCTTCTAAGTCAATCACAATATTCTTGAATTTGATGAGTGTTCAAATGCTCAAGAAACATTTGGGCTTGTATAAGTTTTCAAAAGGTTGAGAGTAATTATGTACCGTCGTTGGTTTTATCTAGTTTGATTGATGTGATGTAACAAAATCACTTGCAACGGCATCTATTTTTTCTGTTTTTTCACTGTTAAGCCAGTTAGATGCCACCAATTGGTTTAGAGTTTGGACCAGTGATCTCATTATTTGGCATAGTTATTAAATGAAACAATAGTTTTGGATGAAGCACAAGGTTACATATGTGTCTCTTTGGAAGTTTGAATAATGGTGCTCTAAGCCATGCCTTCTAAGGTTAAGTCATGTCTCTATTTAAGAGACCATGACTTAACCTTAGAATGGGTGACCTAAATCTTGGATGGAGTTAATTATGTTATTATTCTTTAATTCTATTTCCTCTTGGTTTCTTTTTTGTTGTGGGATAAAATGCACAGCACATCCATAGCTCTAGCACCTTGTTTGCTCCATTGTGATTTCAATAATTATAAGTCCCACTATGTCTCCTCTAGTCCCTCAGTTTGAACCGTAAAACTTCTACTATCACTATCACTGTCTCCCTGACATTTTTCTCTGTGTACCCACACTCATTAAGGGTCCGTTCATTTTCAATGTTTCCTATTTTCATTTTCACTTCAACTCATAAACATAGGAGAATATAGATGCAATATATTCTTCACTTTTTTTTTCTTTTTTTACAATTTTTTTTAAAAATCTAGCATTTTCAGAAATTTTGAAAATGTCGAAACACCGTTTTCCCTGCTTCTATAAATGCATTCTTTCAAACTTGTCTTCCGTATCCTCCCTCTCTATCACAATTATTACTGCGAGAGTCTTTTATCTCCTAGGTTTTACCTCATTTCACCTTCATATTTCTCTCTTCTTTGTTTTTGATCCTTATCTATTTGTCTTGGCTCTTCCCCAGTCTCACTAAATATGCATCTCTGTATATTTTTTGCAGTATTATTCTTGAAACTACTCCAAACACTATAGCTGGGAAAGTTGGAAGTAATAGTACGGATTCTGGAGCTCCTTTGTCTGAACAGGTATGTCATCCTTCATTTGGATAACATGAAAATATTTAAATTAAACTCACTTATTTGGCTATAACTGTATTTCTTTCTTTTGCAGACACTAAGTCAGGCATTGGCCTCAGCTAGGGAACATCTTGCAAGATCCCTTCTTAAATGAACCTCCTGAAATTTGGCAATGGAGAACACTTATACTAATACTTTTGCTTTTCCTATATTTGCTTCTAAGAATCTTACTTCATACTGCATTCTCGAACTTGAATACCGATGCTACTTGCGCTGTGAAAATTAGAGAATAGAGTTTTTTAGAACTTGTGACTTTTTTTTTCATTTAATAACCCATTAAATTTCATGATATTGCATTTCTTATATTTCTATTTTTCTTTCTTATTCCCGTGATATTTGAAATAAGTACTCCTGTCAATTATGGATACATACATGGTTAATTAAATGTTTTTTTTTTCATATAAAAAAATTCATGAATTTTGGTTTATACTAGAAATTGTGATAGAGACTAGAGAGGGGTCTCTTTTTTTTTTCTTCCTTCCTCTTATTATTACTTTCTCACCCTAACTATAACTCTCCTACCCTCCCTCACCCTCTTACACTCTCCTTGTTGCTAGTCTCACAAGTATGGTTTGATTTTTCTCTTGTCCCTAGCATAAAATTTTGAGATTTACTTTTCCCACCCTATGCCTTTCCTGGCGTGCCTTATTTTTTTCCAAAAATACTCATAGTCCGGAAAATATAATCCGAACAACTTCCAGAAACTATATTCTGGACATTTTCGTGGAGTTTGGCACTTCAACCACCCTGATGGATGATGATGCCAGTTTTGAATAGATGGTTTCGGAGAACATAATCCGGAAATCATGTACAAACTCCTGTACAATTATTTTTTTAATAAATAGTTGTTTTTTTTAAAAGAAATCATTGTTGTTTTTTCGATTAAGAGTTTCCACTTGTTAAATTAACATGTGCAATATTGCACCGGAGAAACTCTTTTATACTTTTCCCACAAAAAAAAAAAAAAAAAAACTCTTATAATTTATGGAGTAAATTGGTGAGACTTAGGTAGTTGAAGGACTAAACTGATGTTTATACGCAAAACTCAATAATAATCGGCAATTATCCAAAATTGGTTACAAATTACAATAATAATTAGATAGGCGTTTAATTTAGAAATGGTGTGAGACAACCATCATAATTTCACAAGCCCAGCAAGATTAATGTTGTCGTCTGTAACTCCGATGTTGTTTTGAATAAATATTGATGACAAGCTTTGGATAGGCGTTTGGTGAGGCTATCAACTAACTGATATGTGGTACTGAGTACTGACCATGGAAGAAGTTTGTAAACAAGAAGAAACTCTGTTAACAGTGCAAAGGTAAACAATATTTGTTTGTAGTGTGCTTAAACTAGAAGAGGCTTTTCTATTTTTTTAACCTGAGTCATGCTCTTGGTCAGTTTGTATCAGCACCTATGCAGAAGTATTGTGGCTGCAACCCGAGTTCCTCACTATATCAAAAGCTACCCTAGTAAATAATCAATCATCTCATCTTCTTAATTATGATTGAAAATTAATGTCATGGTGATTTTAACTTAGCATATCCTAATTCTTGAAAGCTGGTCGCTGGTTTCTCTGTTTTTCTCTGCTTCTCAAGATCATCCTTAGAGGCTGAATATAATAGCCCTTGTAGACCCTTTGTGAGGCACCATGAATAGTCATTCCTTTCTATTGTGATACAGATTGAATAATCAATTAGCTACATGTTTCCTCTTCTACCTTGTAGATAGACTTTGTACACTAATTCTATTGTGAGGCACTCCCTTCAATTGCATTTCCAGATACTCAATCTTTGTGACAGTTAAATATCGGCCATTACAAAGATTGTGATGGAGATTGAATAATCAATTAATATTTGATCTACACATCTTCTATTATCAGCCATTACAAACAAAATTGTCAACCTCTTTCTTCAGTTTATTGCATTGTAAAGGAATTTCGTGTTGACATCATACACCAAAGAAAGGGTAAATATATGTTACATAAATGTGAAAATTAAAAAGCATGTCCACATGTTGGAGTCCTAAACACCTTTTTGGCACTTCTTGTACTATGGTTATTGTCCTATACTAGACTAGACTCCATTACACATGCTTCCTAGTAGAGAGGTTCTCAAAATCCATGCTAAAATTGAAAGTATTACCTCGAAAACTCAAACTGTAGAGAATTGCAATTTGCATCATTCCATAATTTTACATAGAAAAGTGCAACTCTAACAAGGTTAATTCAACCATATATTTAGAATTGTCTACAAAGGCTAAACCCATCTGCTTACAAACTGCATAGCAGCAAGCAAAGGACTTTTCTGTCAATGCATCCATTTATTTATAACATGAAAACTCATTTCAATACAAAGAAGATATACAGGTAGACTGAGTTTCACAGTAATCTGGAGCACATGTCATGTTGAATTTTAAAAAAAAAAATATATGACAAACCAAGCCTATATTATTCTTACACAGACACTTCCAAAGCCACATTATTTTGATAATTGATATGCCTAAACTGTCCAAAACAGAACATTCACATAGCAACATCTTTTGGCTCTCCATGACTGCTACGTTGTGCTATCCGTGCACTTTGCACAATTGAAGTCCTTGAGCAATTTTATGGGAAAGAAGTTTTGTGAAGTGTTACCAAAGATTGGACTGTTGATGGATTTGCCCCTGTAGTAGAAATTGACTCAAAATCTGCAACATTGTTATTATTGTCACCCCTCTCAAGCTCCTGTACAACAGCGATTAAAGTAGGAAACATTGAAGCTTCCACTTTCAGCCGTTCTAAATTAGAAGCCATACACACAAAAAACTGAGGGTAAGGATATGAAGTAACTTTCGCAATGGCCTCATTCAAATTTTCCACCTCTCTTGAAACTCTTAGATCATGTAGTACAGGAGATTGAGGCATAACTAAAAAATCATTCATGAGTAGCAAATGACGCATATCAAACCAAGCTAACAAATTCCCCAAATATTGACAGACAGAACCAATTCCTGAATTTTCGCAATTGATGTACTTCAAAAGAAAACTAATTGCATCCTTGCAAAGTATTGAACAAGAACCAAGCATAGTTCTAATTGCATTAGCTTTCTTAAAATCAAATGGAATAGCTCTCTCCCTTAGTTCGCGAATAGAGTTTGTCATAAAAGTGTTATTTGTTTTCCTCACTGGTAAACTTCTTGAAAAGGATAAGGATGCAACAACCAAAGTAGACAAGCATTGATGGCCAATCCAAATGACGGTTATTGATATGATCCATTAATGTTTTATTTAAACAAGCATAAACTGGTAAATTTGCTGTGAGAGGTTTTATACCTATTGCAACCAATGCTGTCATCACAGAGTTATAGAATTCAGAAGATACGTCGTTCATCATAGAACCAACCAACGCAAGTGCATAACTCCTTGTTATCTGCGGAACGAATTGCCTCATTATATGCTAAAGTGAAAGCCATACCTCTTAAATAAGATGCTTCTGTGATATAAAACAGATATGTCTTCAACTTTAAGTTTCCAAAACCAGTTCCGTTTATAAACTCCTTAGGCATATCTTCTTCAGTGGGATATTTTTCCCTCATTCCATTCATTGTTAACTCTTGATATGGCAGAGAAAAACAGAATATATAATAAGCAATGAAGTTAGAGAATGAAGATGAAGGTCAAGCTATACATATAGATGTGTAGTTGCCAATTTCAATCTTGTAACTCATCTATCTATAGCTCTTACCTTAATTTGATATTTTATTCACAAAAGAAGCATATCTAACATACAATAATTTTAAGTTAGCACCACTTCTTTTTGACAAAATTCAGCAGCACCTTAGTAAGTTGCTTTTTAACAAGTAAAACCCTAAATCAAGAATCTGATTGAATAAAGAAAAATGAACAAGAGATAACGAGGAACTGAACCTGTGCGTTGAGAAAGAACAAAGACGCGACGTGGAATTGAGAATTGATTTTAGGGTTCTTGATGTGAAGTTCTCAGAAAGGAGTTAACGAGGCGAAAAGATGTTCAAATATGTTAGTGTTTTTTTGCCGCAATGATGACAAATATGTGTCACATGTTTTTATGTTTATCAATGGTAAATATATGTCCCGTGTTTTTATGTATAAATAAAAAATATATTTATTGGTTTCAGATCGTCGTCGATAAAGCGCCGCAGCAGCTGTCCTTTCAGAGTCTTGTTGTGTCTTGATTTTATTGTGGTCGCTGGTTTCGTTCAACGTCGTCGTTGTCTTGTAGAGCTATGATGTTGACGCGATTATGAGTTAGTCTTGGTCTGGTTTTTGCTTCTTTTTTTTCATTTTTGTTTATTGGCGTTTGTTTTCTTTTGTTTCATGGAGATGAAGATGGGTGGTGACTTTGTTTCGACTATGTTATTTTGTCTGAAAATCTTGAATCTGGTTTTCTGGATTGTAGGTATGGGTTCTTTAGTTCTGGCGTTGTTCTGTTGGATGCATAGCTCGATTCAATATGACTGGTTTTATCCTGATGTTGCTCGAAAGGGCTAGGTGCGTAGATGCTCTGTGTTGATGGTAGTAGTCGTTCATCATACCAAAAATATTGTATCTACCGTGGTTGCTTCTTGCATCGTTGGTGGACAGTGGTAAATTTCTGTCGTTTGTTCATCCCTTGATCTGGACTGCGGCTGAAGTTTCAAGAACACTGCAACTTTGTGGATTCGGTTCCTAATTGGTTGTTTTGACTCGAAAGGACGTTTATGGTCTTCTGATACTTTGAAGATAGTTGTTGGAACTTGGGTCGTTTCAGTGTTGGCAGACGATCGTTGGATTGTGGCGCCCCTGCGTGGGTTCGCTGGATTGTACATGATAATGGTTGTTTAGGATTATTCTCTTTTATTACCATTTTTGTACTGAATTATTGGGTTTTGCTTTTGTGGTTTACTGGGTCAGGTCTTTGGCTCCCAACCCAAGTATTGTATTTCCTTCTATTGATAAAAACTTATCCCGTATTTTTCTATTTATCAATGACAAACATATAGTTTATTGAAAAATAACAGTCTCTTGTTATTTCAAAGATATTTATTATTATTGAAAAATGCTTTCCCACGACGTTATTTTTTTATATTTATCGGTGATGATATTTATCTCGTATTTTTTAGTGTTTTATTTTGACAAAAAAAATTATATGCAAGAAGCAATGTAGTAATTTGAGATTATAATTTTTCAATCAATGCAAAATATATCTTATAAATAAATAAAAATCTATTTTTGCAGATTTAATAAACTATAATTCTAATTTTTAAATTTTGAAATTATGTCATTTTATATAATTATTTATTTAGATTATTTTTCAAAATTATGTTGTTGAAGATTTTTATTTGATTGTTGGTTATACTTTTTTACTTTAGTATGTCATAAATGGTGTCATTAAAAAAAATGTGTGTCTTAAATGGTGCAATTGAACCATGATTTTTATGATTCAATCTTCCATTGCCACATGTAACTTTTCTTTTAAATTTGATTTTGATATGTCATGTGTATTGTTCAATTTAAACATTCTCAAATGTATGTATAGAGGATGAGGTTTCGTGCCACTATGTTCGCTCGATTGTCGCGCCCCTACGTGTGTTCGCTGGATTGTACGTGGTAATTGTTTTTTTTAATTTTTCTGAAAACTTGGTATCTGATCCAAAGACCAACTAATCTGAGGGGACCAATCCCACAACCCACTTACGGGGGGCCCGTTCTAAGCCATAGCAAGCTATGTATGGACTTGCCCACCAAAATTGGCACCAATGGGAATCGAACCTGAGAATACGTAATGGTTGTTTAGGACTGTTCTCTTGATAAAAAACTTGTCCCATATTTTTTGTTATTTATCAATGACAAACATATAGTTTTATTGAAAAATAATAGTCTCTTGTTTATTTCAAAGATATTTATTATTATTGAAAAATTCTTTCCCACGATATTTTTTTATATTTTATCGATGATGATTTTTATCTCGTATGTTTTAGTTTTTTATTTTGACAAAAAAAATTCATATGCATGAAGCAATGCAGCCATTTGAGATTGTAATTTTTCAATCAATGTAAAATATATCTTATAAATATAAAAAAAAATATTTTTGCAGATTTAATAAATTATAATTTTAGTTTTTTAATTTTGAAATTATGTCATTTTATATAATTATTTATTTAGATTGTTTTTCAAAAAAAATTTGTTGAAGATTTTTATTTAATTGTTGGTTATAATTTGTTACTTTATTGTGTCATAAATGGTGTCAATAAAAAAAAAGTCTTAAATGGTGTAATTGGACTATGACTTTTATTATTCAACCTTACATTGCCATATGTAACATTTCTTTTAAATTTGATTTTGATATGCCATGTGTATTGTTCATTTTAAACATTCTCAAATGTATGTATAGAGGATGTTTTATATATTTCATTTTATAAATTAGATTCTTTTTATCAAGATTGTGGGTGTGGTGTAGCGGTAGCTGATTATACGGGTGGGCAAATACAGGTGGACCCGAATTTACCCGACCAACCCGATGTAAATTTACGCATTTGGATTGGGTTAATACGGGTCATAGGTTAGTTTTACGGGTTATTGTGGGTATACTCGGTTTGGTTTGGATAGTTACTTTGGGCCCGTTGGAACCCTAACTAACCCGACCAACCCAACTCAAGCATCATCATCATCATCATCATCATCATCATCATCATCATCATCATCATCATTATTATTATTATTATTAATACTATTATTATTAGTGTTTTCCAAATTATTGCTGTTATTATTAGTTTTTGGGATTTAATTTTTCCACCCTGTGGGTTTCCTCGCGCGCTCTGATTTTTCCAAAAATGCCCTTGAGTTTCCGGATTTTATAATATGGAATGGTGTTTTCTTTTGTTAAAGGGTGAAAAAATGAGTAACGGATTTTTCCGGATTTTGTAATCCGGAAACTTCAAAAAATAGGGCGCGTTACATGATGTTTCCGGATTACATAATCCGGAAACCCCCTAAACACTCTTTTTCAAGGTAAAACAGTTCGGATTATATAATCTGAATTGTATCAGCACAAATTTTAAACATGTTTGTAACATGGATAATCATTTTAGGGACAGTATTAATCTTCCTAACTCTCATCCTTCTGTTTTGGGTCATTGTTACTTGTTCTTAGTCAAAAATCGGGTTTTTGGGCTACTTGATCGGATTGCTCCGAAACTTCCCCAGAAAATCAGAAAAAAAATTCAAGGACCATGACTCTTGTAGAAGAAACTTCTTACGGGAGTCTGCCCCTCAAAATCCAAAATTCCATCGTTTAGACCCATTTTTCATTTTTTTTAATTTTTCATATTCTCAGAAAAATCCGAAAAAATTTGCATTAGTTTTATTTGATTTTTAGAATTTTTTGGTGCTATTTTTATGATTTTATTTGACATATTTTTAGCATTTTTTACTTAGTTTTTTTGTTGTTTTTAAAAGCAAAACTTAAAACTGCTGAAATGTGAGAGAGTCTGATGGCTGATTATACATAAGAATTGTCCGGATTATAAAATCCAAAATAGTAAACACGAATCCGGATTTTAAAATCCGGAATGCACAAGGGCATTTTTGGAAATTTTACAAGGCGCGGGAGAAGGCCATAGGGTGGGAAAAATAACGCCTTAGTTTTTTCCATACTTGTTTCTCACAAGTCCACAACACACCCTGGCCCAAGACTTAAAAAATATGCCCAGCCCACTTAAAACTTAAAACCCTAATCAGTAAACACTCCATACATGTTTCCTCCATCCATGTTGTTGCCGTCACAACAACCTTCCTTTAACATGTGTTGTGTTTATCCTTCTATCTCCCTCCCTCTCTCCTCTTTATTATATCCATTCACAATTTGTTCCTCTCTATTAACCATATGTGTCTCTCTTTTCCTCTATATTAACCACAACAACAAATCAAAACTTTACTATAAACAAACACATATCTGTTATAATAGTGGAAAAGAACACAAATTGAATTTGAGAAAAGAATGATCCAAATCTACTTCTTCTCTTTATCTTCATAAATTTATGGACTTTTGTTATTTGAGATTTTGTCTCAGGATTTTTCTCTTCATATGTGTTTGTTTTGATTTTTTTTTTTGAATGTCACAACCCTGTTAACCGAACAGGACCTACCCGGGACCTGAAAGCCCGAAACCCGAATAACCCGATATAAATTTAAGGTTCAATAGGGTTGATGTTCTCCACCAGTGGGTTGGCTCGGATTGAGGGTTTGAACCCGAACCGAACCGACCTTATGCCCACCCTTAGCTGGTGTCACCTAAGGTCGTCTGAACAGGTGCATTATCATTTGGATGTATGGGGGTGGTCTGCAGGTATCCAAACTGGCGAAGCACCCGCTCTGACAAACATCTCACCATGCAGGTACTGTATTTGAGTCATCCTGAGTAAATCCAGATGGACTCGAACGGACATACAACATGATGCTCATTATATGGGGCCATGGTAACAATCGCCAGATCCAGCTGATCAAGATGCTTTCTGTATTCGTCTAGTGCAGACATACCCCTAAGCGGTACAAACATCATGGCATGTGGATGCTGACGTTCCCGATATCCACCACATAGATCCTTGTTACCCATAGCCCTGAAGTGTTGGAAGACTCAAGCATGCAACAAAGACAACACCATATAAATATACAAACAATCAAGATGTACAGATGAATAAACAGACACTTATTTATTTATACCTGCAACCAAGATAAATATCCTGACAGATGCTTGGTATTGTAATGGGACGCATTGTTAAGCTCCTTGTACAAATGTGAAAGTGCAGCAACTCTCCATGAATAATCAGCCACAAGCTCAAGATCTCTGAAGTACTTTAGATAAGTTACATCCACATAGATGATGATCTCGTCAGTGAAGATTGTGATACCCACCAAGTAGAGCAAATATATGCGGAGAGCATGCTCCTGCAACTTCCTTGTCAAAACCATATCACCCTCATCGGACACCCCCAACTGCTTCAAAAAAAGCTTCTTGAAAATCATCCTCAAGTAGCTAAATCGTGCATGTCCACCGTTAGTGTCAGTCGCCTCCTTAAATGTGTCTCCTGGATCAACCCCTAAATGTTGAATCATCATCTCCATAGCCTCATCCCATGTCATACTCTCGTGGGTCAAAAGCATACCTTCAATGGGGAGATGCAGCAAACATGACACATCATCAAGTGTCACTGTCATCTTCCCAAACAGAAGATGAAAGCTCAATGTCTCCTCGTGCCACCTCTCTGCAAATGTAGAACACACCCCGTGGTCAATCTGGTTGTAGCTGGTATCCTGCAACCACTGAAGACCGATGGCTCTCAGTCCATCACACCACCACCGTGCTGCCATGATAGTCTTGTTTTGCTTATCATATATCGCACCTATCTTCTTCCCGTTGTTTACACATTTTAAATTTCCCCGCCACTACAAAAATTAAAATCAAAATATTAATCAAAATAATACATTAAATTAACAAATATATATTACAAAAATTAAGCAACATAATAGGTGCATAATTAACCAAAATTAATCGAATATATCATACACAAAATTAATCAAATATATATTATCTTACATCACCATCAGCCGCCATCCTGACCATATGAACATGGTACCTCGTCAGCACAGTAGTGTCGTGTGGGCCACCAGAATAGTCATCAAGCTCCTCTAGCTCTGGCTCCGGCACACGCTTCCGCCGTTGTTGCTGCTGCTCATCATTATCATCACCCACCTCCTCCTGAGCCTCATCATTATCCTCCATCTGATGCTCCATATCCATGTCCATCTGAGGCCGAGACTCCTACTCTGGCTCGGGCTATGGCTCGTCATCAGCACCAGCACGGCATGGCCTACCACCCCCGTGCATGTCCACTCTACCCTCCGCCTCCAACCTCTCCCGACGTTCTCTCCTAACAAAAGCATGCATAGCTTCTCCAACACCCTTCTGCGTTCAACATGATCCATACCTAACACATGCATAAAAGGATAACGCCCAATCAACAGAAAATACACAAAACAGGAAGAAAAAAAAATTGCTGCTGGTGGAGTTCGGATTTTAAAATCCTAACTGCAACAATCCAAGTTAGATTTTAAAATCCGAACGGGTTTAGTGTCCAGAAGAAAAAAAATTTGAACACATAACCTTGCATGCAGAGGGGATCATAACTAACCTTCAATTTGTTGCTTGATTAACCTTCAAATGAGATGATTTTGAATGACACTAAGTCAAGCATTGGCCTCAGCTAGGGAACATCTTGCAAGATCCCTTCTTAAATGACGCACATGAAGTTTGGCAATGGAGAACACTTATACTTTTACATTTTCCTATATTTACTTTTAAGAATCTTACTTCATACTGCATTCTCAAACTTGAATACCGATGCTACTTGTGCTGTGAAAATTAGCTAATAGAGTTTTTTAGAACTTATTTTCTTGCGACATTTTTGTCCAATTAATAACCCATTATAATTCAAGATATTGCATTTCTTATATTTCTATTTTTCTTTTTTATTCCCATGGTATTATATATAT
>Ga0315914_1008090_pt1 | contig 14232 bp, 6 predicted proteins | sample MpolenodulesMG_FD_203920 | JGI IMG/M metagenome (GOLD analysis project Ga0315914, IMG submission 203920) | Medicago polymorpha root nodule microbial communities from Los Angeles, California, United States - elongated nodules | ecosystem: Host-associated > Plants > Roots > Nodule | place: USA...
TTTTTATAAATTTATTTTAATATATATATATATATATATATATATATATATATATATATATATATATTGTGTGTGTGTAAGTAGGGGTGTTCAAATTCAAACCGATCCTAAAAAATTGAAAACCGCAAAAAACCAAATATTTTTGGATGCATTCGGATGTTGTTTTGTAAAAACCGCTAAGATTAGATCAAATTTTGGATAATTGTTTCAAAACCAAACCAGACCGAACCGAACTGCAAAATTAAATATTAATACTTATTTATTCTTTTATTATTATTATTATATTGAATTGTTATGTTGCTTGTTGGTTTTTAATCTTCTATGTTGCACTAACTTAATCTATATTATTATACTTCATATGTTTAAAAAATAATCGATAATTTTCATATTGTAATTTTAAATTTTTAATCTATTTTGCATCAAATCTATTATTTTACTGTGTTTGTGTAATATTAATAAAAAAAATTATATTCTTCAAAAAAAGTAAATCAAAGAATACATATTTTGCATTTTGGATATCCAAAAATCAATCCAAATAAAACCGCATATATTTCGATCGAATCGGTTCAGATTTTTTAGAATAGTCATTCAAACTGAAATGAACCGCATGTGATTTTTATTTTGAATCGAATGATATTTTAACGCAAAGTCGATCCAAACCGCACCGTGAAAACCCATATGTGTAAGTAATGAAACAAGAATAGAGAGATGGTATTGCTAGGATTAAGCTTCGTTAACTAATTATCTAATGATATTCTCCTCCTATTTCAGTTATACCTTCAATTGTCCCTCATCATCCTCCATCGTATGTTTCCATATCGGCCAAACGACTGAAAATCCATTATATTAATTGATGTCTTTTGATGCTAAGCAAAATAGTCAATCAATTCAATGGCATATGACAACACATCATATGTGAAACCCTTTGTTTAGAAATTAGAATCTACACATGATTTAATTCATGAGAAATTCTAATATGGTCACATGACCAAATAAAAAGTGTTTGGTCACACACACATAAAGAAATATTTTTTAATAGTAAAGAGGAAATTGATAAAAAAAAATGATTGAATATTTTAAGGACCATCTTTTTATGTGTGTGTTCAAATACCTCTTAATTCATATCCCTTAGATAAAAAGTTGATCTCTCTCTCCCTCCCTCCCCCCCGTCTCGCTCTCATAAGCTAAATGTAGAATTGCATTCTTAAAAATTGTGCATTTGTAATTTTAAAAGCTTGAAAATTGATCTTTTCAAGACAACATTTAACTTTTGAGAAATGCTATCAAAGGGAGTGTGTTAAAAAGTGTGTGTTAGAAAGTGTGTTGCTTTTTAACTCCATTTTTATATTATTAAGTTATGCTCTAAGGATACAAATTAACATTACCCATAAAATACTTGTAAAAAAATCAAGTTGTTTTTGTATGTAACGTGATATGTTCTCATTATTGGAGGACAACTAAGCTCTTTGATCAACAACAAGTCTTGTTCACTACTTAGAAACAATCTTTGAAACAATATTAAGAATTATTCTTGTCGTTAAAGTTCAACGGTTGCTCTAGTATGGGATATGTATAAGTTTTACCATCATTTATCCTTTTATAATGTCCTATTTTCAGGGTTCGGGCTCATCCCTTTATCAGACACAGACATAATTTAGGTGTACAAAATATAGGCACATGGCTCGCTTTGCATGGAGTAGGTCAAAATTAAGAGTTACTCGTGAGGATAATGGAGGTCTCACCGATTGAATTGGAATCTCTCTCATGGCCTCTGTTTGTTTCTGCAACAAAACAAGCCATAAACGTGTGTTTCGGTTGATGCTATGAATTTTATCTTCTTAAAAATCACACTTATTTTGTATTACGACGCAAGAAACATATAACTAAACGCTGGTCCAAACACACTAATAACTAGGGTTCGTGATCTCACCCGTATACACATCAATCACGGTCATTTCAGTGACAAGGAAAGGTCTTCACAATATGATGGGAATATCATCGTCTTCCTCATGTGGGCTTAAAATTTTGCATTATTATGTGTTTAGTATGGGTGCGCTTTGCACCATCCAAATCTATTACTACAACGTTAATCCATATTTTTCTTTATCTAAAGTGCTACATGCACATTTACAACATAACCTAACATCATTTCTTCTCATAAACACATTAAACTTTTAAAATTAAAGGTCAAATATCTTCGACGGTCCTTTAAGTTGGATATTTATAGTAAGTTAGTCTTTAAGTTTTTTTGTTACAAATCGGTCCTTTTAAGTTTTTTTTTGTATTATAAATTGGTTTTAAGTCATAGAATATTAACATTGTTATCCATTTTCAACCAACTTCCTTAAAAAGTACTTATAAATCATTTATCATTGAAGTTGTAGGTCCAAAAATGTTTATAACGTCAAACGTGATTGCTTGTGTATATTTTCTTCTTCTTGTTTTTGAATTCAAGCTTGATTATAGAGACAAATATTTCATCAACGATATTATAGAGAAAGTAATTGATCAGTTTTGTGTCAAATAAGACTGAATAATACACATATGAACCTTAGTTTTGAGAGCGGTGAATTTGGACACATAAACTTTTTTTATTTGAGTTTGATCAAAAGAGGATAACAATGCATATATTTTATAACTTAAAGGACCAATTTATAAAAAAAAAAAAAAAAAAACTTAAAGAACTAACTTATTATAAACATATAACTTAAAGGACCACATATGGTATTTACCCAAAATTGAATTATAAACCTAACTAAACTAATCTAAATTAAGGAGAATATGGCATTGCATCAAATCAAGGATCACATAAAATGAAATATTATTAGAGGTATTAACCAATAATTCTACAAGTTACCACACCTCATCGATGTGAGGTGACATCTCAAGAAATTTCACATCATTGTTTTTTTACAAAAACTTTTCCACATTAGAATATTTTTAAAACTTTCTACTTTGATACTTTAAACCCATCACCCGTTAAAATAGTTAGAGGGGTTTTGTAAAATTTGTTTTTGACTTAATATGTAAGTAAAAAAAAACAGAAACGCACGAAGTATTGAATGAATTGACCAATAGAGAAAAAGCTACTACTAGTTGAGTTGAAGCCCTGTCATTGTTCTTTCTTTCTTCCGCGTTGTTTTGTCTCAAAATAAAAACCCCTCAAATCTCATTCTTAATTCCTCTTTTTTCTTCTCTCCACTTTACTTTTGCATCATCAAAACAAAACGAAGAAACATAGAGTGAGAGTGATAGTGTCTGTGAGAAAAACCAATAATTGAATTTGAAACGCTTAAACAGAAGCTGTTGAATTCAACGCGCTACAGAACAAAAAACAAAACCGTTTCTTCTTCATCTTATGGCATGTTCATGTCCGAGTAAGAACAATTTCCCATTTTCATACCCTTTTTGCTTTGGACCACACAAACCCACTTCAACACTTTCACGATCATAATGATTCTCCGTTTCTTTCTTCTCTTCTTGCTTTTCTTCACTCAATTTGGTTCGTACTACTTTCTTTATATTTCACTTTATTTATTTATTTATTTATTTATTTAGAGTAAGTTCTTGCTGTTAGATATTATTGATTTCATAGTTTGACTCCTGTTCTGGAGACTTGATTTTCTTGCTTTCTTAGCTTTTAAGTTGAGATTTTTTTTTATTTTTTTTTTAATTATTTTTATAAATATTTATTTTTTATATTTATTGCGTTCCTTTTATGCTATCATTATGATAACATTGAAATTCAGGAGTGTTCTCTCTTGTTACCTGTACCTGATTTCACCTGGGACTAGGAGGCTGGGACCACTGTTTCTTGAATTCATATATTGACCATATTATTATTATTTCAGTTCTATTAAGTGTATGTTTGGTTATGTGATGAGAGAAAAATTGATTTTGAATGAACTGATTTAGCTAAAATTGAGATGCAAGTAAATTGATTTAGGTTTGGATGCATACATGTAAAAGCAAGTTGGAAAATAAATTTGACTGTAAAAATCAATTCTAAAATCAGAAGTTATAATTTTTAGTTACAAGTAGAATCAATTATGGAGGTAAAATCAATTCAACTCCAGAGAAACCAAACATGTCAAAATGGATTCTACAACTCAAGAATCAATTTTGGCTCTGCTAAAAGTGGAATCAAACATACACTTAAATGGTGGTTCTGATTGCGGATGGATTCAGTGGTGTCAAATAGTGGCTATAGTGCCCTGGCGTAGTCGAATCTGAACAAACTTTTATTGCTCTGTGATATGCAATTTCATGCAAATTGTTGTTAATTAAATTTGAACAAACCGCTATTTTCTGAGATCCACGATTGACAACAGTTGATGAATTTTCCATTTGAGGTTTGTATAGGTTACCTTTTGTCCTTTGTACTTTCCATGTACCTGTTATTGTGATGGCCAAATACAATGTTTGGCTTTAGAGTTGAGAAGTTGCTAGCATGTATTTTATTATGTCAACTAAGTGATGTTAATTGAGCTCTAATGTTCCTTGTTTGGCCATATATAATGTTAAGCTTGAAAGTTGAGAACTTGCTAGCATGTATTTTCTTTAATGTCAGATAAGTACTGTTAATTGAGCTTTATTGTTCCTTGTTTGGCTTTCAGCGTCGCTGCAAGCATTCACCGGAACCTATGGTATAAATTATGGGAGAATTGCGGATAACATCCCATCACCTGATGAAGTTGTTACTCTTCTCAGAGCTGCGAAAATAAGGAACATTAGAATATACGATGCTGATCACAGTGTTCTCAAAGCTTTTAGTGGGACTGGTCTTGATATTGTGATTGGAGTTACCAATGGGCAACTGCAGGACATGAGTTCGAGTGCAGATCATGCTTTGAATTGGGTGAAACAAAATGTGCAGGCATTTCTTCCCGAGACACGCATTCGTGGAATTGCTGTGGGAAACGAAGTTTTGGGTGGGAGTAATAATGCTTTGTGGGGAGTTCTTTTGGATGCTGCAAAAAATATTTATAATGCTACCAAGAAACTTCATTTGGATAAGTTAATTCAGATTTCTACCGCACACTCGTTTGCCGTTTTTCAAGATTCCTACCCTCCCTCCTCTTGTAAATTTAACGATAATATTATACAGTATATGAAGCCGCTATTAGAGTTCTTCCAACAAATCGGATCTCCTTTCTGTGTGAATGCTTACCCTTTCCTAGTCTACATCAGTGATCCGGAGAATATTGATATAAATTATGCTCTTTTTCAACCAACTAAGGGAATTGATGATCCGGTATATAAACTGCATTACGATAACATGCTCGATGCTCAGATTGATGCAGCTTATACTGCTTTGGAGGATGCTGGATTTCACAAAATGGAAGTCATAGTTACTGAGACAGGGTGGGCCTCTGCGGGAGATCAAAATGAAGTCGGAGCAAATGTAACTAATGCAAGGACGTATAATTATAACTTGCGTAAGAGGCTTGCAAAGAAGAAAGGAACCCCACATAGGCCTAAAGATGTTTTAAAGGCATACATTTTTGCAATTTTCAACGAGGACTCAAAGCCTGGTCCTACCTCTGAGAGGAATTATGGATTGTTCAAGGCTGATGGGAGCATATCATACAATGTTGGGTTTCATGGACTTAATGCTGGATATTCATCTCATTTGTCTCTCAAGGTATAATATATTTCATTTGATGCTATGTTGTTTAAATTTAAGCTCATTTACAAGTTTTCTAGCATAAGAAGTTGTATCAAAGTTTACTATACTTATAAATAAGAGACTACCTTATTGGAAACTATGTATCCTAGTTCCTATGTAATAGGACCATATGGTTTAAGGGAATTCAATCAAAGTTTGTGTTTCTCAAAAGTGCATTTAAAGATAGCTAAAATGAAAGTTGATGGTAACTTACCTAAAAAGAAACGACTAAAACATTAAGAAATTTGACACACAAGTTGGCCTTAACAAAAGATAACTTACCTATATATTTTTTGAAAAGTAGTAATTATCATGTATTTGTTTTGCTGTATTCTTTCATATTAGGATATCAAGTGTAAACCTAATTTATGCTATGTTTCTTACATGATTAATGTCCTGATCATGCATCACCCCCATTATACAACCATGTAAGGTTTCCACACAATATGAATATTACTCTTTGCATAAACCTATGGGGAACTCAGAAGATCTTTTTCTTTATAAATTCAATTTGGTCCAATGCATGGATAAGTTAGTTGCCGACGTTCTAGATTTATTCATTTTTTTGCCATTACTCATACGAAGAAAGGGAAATTGTTAAACTTGATAAACTTTTCCACCTTTCTAGTTAGACTATCTGCAGAACCAAAGACTGTGTATGGTTCTGAGAGTTATGAATATACAAGCTTTTTCCCATGTTCTTCACCTCCAGGAAATTTGTATTATCTTGTGAATAGGTCATTCTAGAGATATCAAGTTTAGACCTTAGAAAATTATGGATATCATAAACAAGACATGCAGATACCTTTCTAGATTATCTTGATAGTTTGTGAAGATGTTTATTAATTGGTGTATATTGCTTCTAAAGGAAAATGTTTGATTGTTGATGTTTATATTATGGATGAACCCTTTATCTCATCTAATTCAACTCAAATTGCTAAGTTGCCACTTGCATTAATACTTGTCAATTTAATTGCTAAAATAAGAATTTGAAACCATGTTCTGTATTCCTATCTGGTGTTTACTGGTTACTATTTGATTTCACTTGGCAGGATATCAATAATCAAGGTCTGTCGCGGTCCTATGCCGTCACCATCATACTGTGTCTATCAACTTTGATACTGATGATTTTCTAGAGTTAGTTTCCTTGGCAACGAAGGGGTTTTTCCCTTGGTTTTACTTGCTCTCAGTCTAGATCAAAATTATGCCATTGATTGCCATATTTCATAAAGCAAAATCTGGAAATTTTGATGTATTTTTCCCATATTTAGAAAATCCGTAATTATAATTATTTCTTCTCATAAAGCATTTCCCCTTCTTTACTTCGATGAGATATATAAAACTTTTTAGTTTTTAATACATTCTAAATTTTCAACTCTTAACATTTAAGTTCATCAATTATACTCTATCATTTAGTTTATGTCGATCAAAACACTTACAAATAGAGGCACAAAATTAACCCGGAAAAATGTCAGATTGGATATGGCTTTCTTTTTGAAACTGAGTTTTGTTTTTCAAAAAAATAACTGGGAGATAAAATTTCGTCCTAGGGACTCAAAACGTCCAAATAAGCAAGGATTACAAATTTTCTTGACTTCAATCTGTACATAGATCTGAGTTATGAGAGTCAGCATAGCCCTTTCTTGAGCTAACCTTTTCTTCCCTGAGCAAAATGAAGGTTGCTCTTTAGGCCTCCAGGTTGCTCAACTCTGAAAAAATGCTGATCGGAAAATAGCTTTTGATTGATTTTGAGTAAAAACAAGTCGATCGGAAGATACGTTCCACTAGGTTTATGCCATCAGAAGATATGTTTTGATAAATTAAGGGATTTTTGAGCAAATGTGAGGGGCCTATAGAGCAACCTTCAATAAGTATGTATGATATGTAATTTTGGAGTGAGTTAACAATGGGCGTTTACAGGGGAAACTTAATGCATTTAAGGTTTCTTCGACTTAAAAAAAATTTCACTCAGTAGAAGACCTAAGTCAAAGATTGCATTAAACTGGTCTAAAGTCTAAACTGATCTCTGGTTTTACTCCCCACTGCTTGCTTTTCCCTTGTATGAGAATTGGCTTATTATTAGATACAGGAGAATTATGGTACTTATCAGCACATTTTTCTTCATTTTTGCTTTAATAGTACTTGAAGATTATAATTGCAACAACAACAAAAAAATAGAAAAGGGTAATCTACGTACTATTACTTTTGGTTTTTTTTGTTCAACCAATTTTGTGAGAGATTTCCATAATATTTGAATTATAGAAAGCACTTTATAAAAAGTGTCTCTCTTCAAAGATAGCACTTTAAAATAATTGAATCAAATTATTAGGTGTGTTCTTTCATGATTGAACTCAAGAGTTAAGTATCATTGTCCTTTCTGATTTCATGTGGTGTCATTAATTAAATTGATGCAACTATAATCTACGGGAAAAAAAAATACTAATTTGCTCAAAAAATAAACTATGGATAAATATTTTTTCTAGAAAAAAGTCTAGGTAAATTGGATTTTAGAGGTTCAGGACAAACCTCAAAGTTTAAAGGTCGCATGCAAAAAATACATAAAATTATCCACTAAAGAGGTTATCGTGTCAAAAGTTAGAGCTGGACTCAAACTTGTGTGGGGTTATTTATTCAATGTCGTGATGTGAAATATAATCCTAACATTCCCTCAAAAAAATATATATATATAATCCTAACATGTTTTTCTTCACACAATAATGCAATTTAAATTTTGTTTAAGAAAATCTAAGTTTGATTTTGGATGGACAATTTTTTACCAGACATTATTTACCTTTCGACTAAACTCCGGATTACCATAGCCTTTTTCTCGTGAGAATCAGCGGGTTAATAAAAAATATTTAACTATTTTGACTTTGAGCTTGTTATAACTTACAAACACAAAATTATTGGGTATAGAAAAAAAAATAATGCCCAAAAATATTGAAATGGATTAGTATAGCACCTAAATTTTACAAGTATCGTATTCATTTGAAAGAATTTAACATCTCAATTGCTGTGTAATTTTGGTATATAGACGTCTCATTAATGTTATTAATATTGAAAAATGTTTGTCTTTATATTCATAATTTACTCAAAAAAACTATAGGATAGGAACATCACCGTTTGCGTGTCCACAATGGTAGTTCCCTGACAAGGACTCCTTAAATGGACCTCACGTGACACATCACTTATTTATAATTTTTTAATAAAAGTACCTATTAAGGACTTCAATGGCAATACACTAATAAGGACTCCAATGAAAAGTACTTAAATATGTCTCACTATCTTTACATCATTGAACAAAAATAATTTACCTATTACTCCTTTTTACAAGTGGGACCAAGTAGTACACATTTTATTACTCCTTTATGCAAGTGGGACCAAGTAGTACACATTTTATTACTTTTTTAAACGTAGGACCTGTTAGTTACCTAGGAGAGAGTGGGTCTTTATATAGTTGTTTGTTCCTCAACGGGGACTCATTTTTTCTTGCTCCAATGGAGGGTCCTTAACGGGGAGCGGACCTTGTTAAGTAAGGACCCCCCATTGGAGATGCTCTAAGAGGCGATATTAATTAAGTTTGTTCCCTCAAAAAAAATTAATTAAGTTTGTTTGTATAGTAGCTTAATATAAAATATATATATATGGGGTGAGTATATGGGTTGAGTATATATTCAGTTGACACAAGTGTTTTTTTTTATATAGAAGTCAGACTAACTTATCAAAATCGACATCAGGGCATCTGTGATATTCAAATCTAATATATTGAGAGGACACTTCAAAGTCTCAAAACAATGTGTATTTTATTTTAAAGACATGTTATGTTATTGGGACCATTTCCATTTGTTGACATTCTCCGCAGGCAGAATACAACAACTTTTATTTATACTATAAATATCATCGGTCAACCATCACCAAGTGATGAGATTAGAACTGATAACGCACTACCCACCTTTCAAAGGTTGCTTGCTTGCCTTGACAATGCTTAGTGTGGGTTAGCCTACCTTTATATATGCAAAATCACCACAAAAGGTATACGCACTTCCAATTAGCCTTTCTCTTCTAATACACATAGGGGCAATTGATACACAAAGACCAATAAAAACATGCCTCAAATAACAAACGTGACAATTATCATTGTAATCATTGTGGTTGTAATGTCACTACAAACCATAGAAGCTGAAGATTACACAGTAGGAGGAGATGTCATAGGTTGGACTAGTTTTCCTCCTGGTGGTGCTTCTTTCTATTCCAAATGGGCTGCAAATTTCACATTCAAATTAAATGACAATCTAGGTAATTAATCACACATTTACATTTCAATAATGTTAGTATTATTTTATTTATTTGTATTGAAGTTAATTTTATTTGTGATATTGGTACCATGTTTTTGCAGTATTCAACTATGAATCTGGAAGCCACAGTGTGGTTATACTTAACAAAGCTAACTATGAAGAGTGTAATGTCAAAGACAAAAATATCCAAACCTTTAATCAAGGACCAACCAAAATAACCTTGGATCGCATTGGGGATTTTTTCTTTAGTTGCACCTTATCAGGTCATTGCACTAGTGGCCAAAAACTAAGTGTTAAAGTCACTGCCTCTGAAGTTCCAGCTGAAGCTCCTTCTTCTACTGGACCTGAATTAGGAGAAGCTCCATCATCTCTAACTGGACCAGGTGTTACTGCTCTTCCACCACAGAGTTCAACCACACCTATGGCTGCTACTTTCACTCTTGTCTTCATTACTATTGCCTTCAATTTTTTGTCTCAATTTTAAGTCACTTACTAGTAAATGTACTACCTCTATGACTATCCTTTTATTAGAAGCTGCTTTTGCAATTTTCATGTATATTAATAAATATATTGTATTTTGTGTATGAATTTACTTAAAACATCCTTTTGTATATGAATGTATTCAAAATTCTCATTTCTCAAAACATTTAGCAGTACTAACTAGACTTAATTGTATTTCGCTCTGTCAAGTATGATAATTGTGTGATTTTGCTTCCCACTTTTTTTTTTTAGCAATTTTGATCATATATAAGTGAGATGAGTGGGCTAAAATAATAATAATAATTATATTTAACTAATTGGAGGTTGAGTCTAGTGGAAGAGGTTAGACTCCCACAACGTGGCGAACCAATGTTCAAATCCAATATGAGAAAGATACTCATATTTAATTTCTAAAATGCATCGAATATGATTATCTCTAGTTGAGAAAACCTATGAGAAACCAATAATGATAAATATATTTGAGAATTTGAAATTAAACTTATGTTTGTCAGATTTTTTTTTTTAAAAAAATGTCTATATTTTGGGACGGCAGTATATATAGTGTAAGATTGCACATAATAGGTGTAGAAAAAAAAGGAAATAGAGATGAATTTTTTTCTATACCATTAGAGAATTGTTTTTTTAATGAAAAATGTTAATTGTTATGTAAGTTTTTTCACCTTGTCGGAACTTGAACAATGACCTTTAACTTTTTAACTCGTAGCTCAATACCCAACCCTAATTTTGAGATTTTTGATTTAATATATGTCTATTGAGGGGGTTATAGATGGTATTTTCGGTTGGATTTTGCTTTGTTTGGTATGAGTATGATATGAATAAACAATTATCCTATTGTGGCCTAATTCTAATTCAGTTTTTCAATCTACAAATTATCTTTCCTCCAAAGTCTTACCTTTCTACTAATGAAAATTTAAAACGAAGTTGCATTTGACAATTAATGGGTTTTAGGCATAAAATGGAACATCTGAACATGCCATGTTCACGTGTTATTTTGACTTTGAGCTGGCTATAATAACTTCCAAACAGCTAATTATTTTATAACAATGCACAAAAATATGGATATATGATTTTGTCTATTTATCACTAGAAATAATATATATTGCTAGTTTTTAGGATGTTAGTGGCAATAAATAAATTTGTATCGGCTAGTTAAAAAGGAAGTCAACAACTTGCTGCTTCAAAACTTAATTTGGCACAGCAAACCTCACTCTTCTACAAATTGGACTTCATCAAGACATGCTGAATGTGAAACACAGCACATCATGAATATAACTTATAAGTCATCTTTAAATAATACTACAAATATGTTTTTTTAACCCAAAATTATGTTAGACTTAGAGAAAAATAACACTATGAATTAAAACAGGTTCCAACGTGCTCTGCTCTCCTTAATTTGTAATAATGTCAATCATGCAAAATCTAACATCTAGATAGGAATTCAACACTGCTATTTAAATAGAGAAATATATCTAGCGATGGTTCAGTTCATTTAATCAATGGAATTGGAATAAACAAAAAAGACAGATAATTTTAAAAAATGTGAAAAGTACATTATCATTCAATAAAATATTATATAGAAGGGACGGATCTGAGATGAAATTATCAATGTGGCTAATTATTTAAGCAAAGTAAATTACGTTTAAAATAACAAATATTGTTTGTATTTTAGTGGAATTTAACCTTTTCTAATTGTAACTTAAATAATATTATAAAAAATATAAAATATTTTAAATGAATGGTCAATTCAAAATAAAAAAATCTCATCAAAAAAGGGTATCCCTTTGTATATATTTATTATTGATTACATATGAGGTATTCATTTATATATATTTATTGATTACGAATGAGTAAATTAGTTTAAAAAATATGACAAAAACAATTGCTAAGATTTGAACCTAAGACAATAAGTTAGAAAAACACACACTTTACCATCAGATTAAGGCATCATATGTGATTATATTTTCAAATTGAACATATATAATATATTTTGACTTTAATATATATAAAAAAAAAAAAATATTGGCTGAGCTGGTGTGGCAATAGCCACACCCAGCCTTGAAGGGATCCGTCCTTGTATATATATGTCCTTAGATATTACCTCGTGTGATGTAAATATTGTGGACCTATGTTATCTAACGACTTAGAAACTACATCAATAAGTAAATTACTAAATTAAGAAGCGTTGAGTAATTGAGATCTCTAAATTTACGAAATTCTTAAATGTTTCATTCCTTAGGTGATTTTGTTATGGGTGTTGATGTGTTACGTTAAAAGATATTGTGGCTTTTTTACGTCGATGACATGTCATATGAAGTATTTTGACAATTTTTGCATAGCATTTTTGTAAAATTTAAGGAGCATTTTTCCATTAAGTGTAAAATTTTAGGAGCATTTTGCGTGTGAGTCTTTAAATTGTAGAGAGCAAATTTTCTCTACGTAATTTATACCACGGAACATTTTGTCTAAATTTATTAAAGTTTTACCGGAAATGAGGTGTGAATTTGGAATGAGGCTACCATTTATTAGAGGAAACATAGAATAATGTTGACCGTTATTATGATTATCATCAAAATCAACAAATGTGTTTTACATCATCATAATACAAGTCATTTGATCATAGCTAATTACATCAGCACAAAATAAAATTCCATCAATTGTTTGGATCTCTAAGTATCAATTAGGAGTTGAAATGAAACACATGAACTCTGGTTGACGTGCCATTTATCCCTCTGATTCATGATATTGAAATAATACTCTTATTAGAGATGGTGTAGGTTATGATATGCAAATGGAACTCTTATTAAAAGCGAATGTTGGTCCACTCGCAGCTTGTGGAGAAGGTATTCTTCCTCTGATAGGTGGTGGATTAATTTTAAATTCATACTTGATTCTCTAAAAAAAAATTAAAAATTAGACAAAGTTATAATATCATTTAAATTTTAACATGAAACATCTACCTTGTAACAAAGTTATTTGATGAATGAAGCATAATTCAATTTGAGGGAGAAATTTTTTTATTTCATAAATTCTTGATCTGAATTGCAGACTCACAATTTTCATATTCTATTAGGGGGTTTACTTTTTTTTTTTTTTTTAAGAATTTGGTGGTTTACTTATACATCAATTGTTGAGGTCAATTAAAATAAATTAATAGTTTTTTTTTCCTAAAGAGCAAATGTCTCTACATCTTTTTTCACATAGTTTTTTTTTTTAAGAATCTCTTTTTTACATCGTTATACAACAATAAGATATTTTAAATAAGCCTGTATATAGTAAATTAAGGTGACATTTAACATGGAAAAATCTAAAACTTTCCCACCATGGGTCAGTTGATTTTTACCACTAGATTAAAAAGGAATACCGATTTTATCATGGTATGTCTGCACTAGATTTCTCTTTCTTTCACTTTCATTGTCTTCAACCTCTACCTATGGAATTTTATACTCGCTTTCAACGAAGAAGAACAACATGAAACAGCATCAAGAACCAATAATCATCATCAACAACATCTCAAATGGCACAATAACCAATAAATCATGAAAATAACAAATTAAAGGTACCCTGCATCATGAAAATAACCAATATTCTTACTTGCTCAACATCTTGATGAACAATTTCATGGCATTCAAAGGATTTTGCAGCATGCTCTAAAAATGAAGCACCATGCATCTTCTCATGTAATGCTTGCAACTAAAAATTAAATACCCACAAAATTAAAATCATTAAAAACAATGAAATTTGAATCAAAATGAAAACTTTGAGGAAAAT
>Ga0315914_1008091_pt1 | contig 14232 bp, 4 predicted proteins | sample MpolenodulesMG_FD_203920 | JGI IMG/M metagenome (GOLD analysis project Ga0315914, IMG submission 203920) | Medicago polymorpha root nodule microbial communities from Los Angeles, California, United States - elongated nodules | ecosystem: Host-associated > Plants > Roots > Nodule | place: USA...
ATTTATGACAAATGATAAATCAAACACTTGCCAAAGTAATAATTATAACACTTTTTATGTCCTCTAAAAAATACACTTTTTATGCACAAATTACATCTTTTACTTGCTTAAATGATATCCTAAAAACACTTGTTTGTATTTTTCTTAACATTTTTAAGTAGATCAAACTCTTATTTTACAAAATCTAACCTATTCTCACCCCTAATTGTTAACCTAATCACATTTTTTTGTTACAACCTAATCACATGTTTATCGTTAACTAATATTAATTGATTTGATATTTAATTACTTTTATATTCTAGACAATCAATAGTATATTAGTATTTGTTTAAGTTTGGCTGCTTGCCTAATAAAAAAGGTTTAGCTGCTGGTCCCCGAACAAAGAACATAAATATCCAGCACACTAGGTAAGCAGTGACTTAAGCCTTTTTGGAGGAGTTTTTTTTTTTCTTTACTTTTTTTAATAGAATAATATTTCGATTGAATATACAAATTGATCCTTAAAACTGTAAGAATTTTCATAAAAATCTTTTATTTTTATAAATTAGAATCACTGGAGTTACAAGATGTATTTGAAATGATTGTTATTTTAGCTTCTGTTATTTAAGATAAAATGTTTTACTAGTCCGTCTTTAAATTGGATATTTAGTTTTAAAAAAAATTAAAATGTTTTACGTTGATCTCACACAAATGTCATCTCACTGTAACTAATTTATCTATGGAATTTAAGTCATCTAATAAACAAATTGTCTACAATTGCAATTTTATTGGGGATGTATAAATTAGATTTTATGAAGTGACAGTGACATTGTTGTGAGATTAAAATGCTGGAATGCAAATTCAATTAATGTGTTACGTTATAAGCTCTTACCCGTAAAAGTTAATGAATCGACCACTTTGTCTAACACTTTACAATTTTCAAGATGTATTGTCCATTCATGTAAATACTCCCTCCGTTTTTAAATATAAGCAAAATTGACTTTTTAGATTCATTCATTTAAAGATGTATGTGGTTTATATTATAAACCATATACAACATTAAATGAATGAACCTAAAAAGTCAATTTTGCCTATATTTAGAAACGGAGAGAGTGGTGACTATTAAACATGACAACGAAACTCATATTTTGTAGTATTTGTCTGAACCAAACTTAAATTGATGGATTTTCCTGATTTAATTGAGTTTGGATACGAGTTTGGATTTTTCTCGATTTCAAAACACGGGTACGGACTGGGATATAATATCCATCTCGAACTCATACTCAAACTCGTCCCGAGTGTAAAAAATCAAATTATTATCCTTTTTATATAAATAGAAACTTAAACCCTAAATCATTTAACTCACATAATCAAAGTTTCAGTCTTTCAGACGACATTTACTTATCTAAATTCTCTCTCTTCGCCTTCTACATCTCACAACCTCAGTCTCTATCTTCTCCATCACTAGGGGTGTACGTGGGTCGGTTTAGGTTAGGTTTGACAAAATCTGAACCATATATGGTACTTCAGTTTAGGTGGGATAAAATAACCATCAGTTATACTATTAGATGGGTTTGAGCAAACCTGCTAATTATTGGGTTGGGTTGGTAATGGGTTAATCAATTTTTTTAATATTAAATGATTAAATGACAAGTATGCATAATTTTTCTTAAATATTACTCTACTTTTTAATTTTTTTTAAAAAAAATTGGTTAATTTATTTTTAGTATAACTTTATGCATCATAGAATAATAAATTATAATATCAAATAATAAACTCTATCATAAAATACTTGCAACAAACTAAAGTTGCATGACATAGAATTGCATTAATATTAAAATAAGCTAAAAGTGTAACATCTTGATTTGTAACTTTAACATGTTTTGATTTTCATTATATAGGATACACATTTAGTTTAACTTTAGAAATATAACTTGGTTTATGACCATAACCTTTAGTAATTATTTTTGTCAAGTAGTCTAGTGGCTGGAGCTCACACATTTTAATGTGGAGAAACATGGTGTCCAGGGTTCGAACCCCGGCCCCTGCGTATATTATGCATTGTCCTATCAACTGAGTTAAACTCGAGGGGACACCTTTAGTATTTTCCTTCTAACCTATGAAAATAAAGATAAAAAAATATTGACATTATTGATAAGTGGATTTTTTTTTTTGTTTAGGTATGTTTTTATCCTAAATCCATTAATTTTTATGGATTTTCGATTTTTATAAACCACACCAACCCAATTACCTGATCCAATCCATTTTTTTTAATGTTTTTTTGATAGCTTTGATCGGATTTTCTGGATTAACCCAACCCATATACACCCCTATCCATCACCATAGACATTGATCATCATCTTTTTGCTTGAACCATATAACATGATCAAGATCTTTTCAAAAACTCAATAAAACTGATATTTCCAAAGTCAGAATCGGGAGTGGAGCACAAATTGCACTAGAAGGCAATAAAACTAGGGATACTTTTCCCACCCTGTGGGTTTCCTCGCGCGCCCTATTTTTTTTAAAAATGTCCTTGAGTTTTCGGATTTTATAATCCAGAATGGTGTTTTCTTTTGTTAAAGGGTGAAAAAATGAGTAACGGATTTTTCCGGATTTTGTAATCCGGAAACTTCAAAAAAGAGGGCACGTTACATGATGTTTCCGGATTACATAATCCAGAAACCCACTAAACACCCTTTTTCAAGGTAAAATAGTTCAGATTATATAATCCGAACTGTATCAGCACAAATTCTAAACATGTTTTTAACATGGATAGTCATTTTAGGGACAATATTAATCTTTCTAATTCTCATCCTTCTGTTTTGGGTCATTATTACCTATTCTTAGTCAAAAATCGAGTTTTTGGGATACTTGATCGGATTGCTTCGAAACTTCCCCAGAAAATCAGAAAAAATTCAAGGACCATGACTCCTGTAGAAGGACTTCTTGCGGGACTCCGCCCCTCAAAATCCAAAATTCCATCGTTTAGACCCATTTTTCATTTTTTTTTAATTTTTCATATTCTTAGAAAAATCCGAATTTTTTTAATTAGTTTTATTTGATTTTTAGAATTTTTTGGTGCTATTTTTATATTTTTATGATTTTATTTGACACAGGTTTTTAACATTTTTTACTTAATTTTTTTGTTGTTTTTAAAAGCAAAAGTCAAAACTGTTGAAATGTGAGAGAGTATGATGGCTGATTATACATAAGAATTGTCCGGATTATAAAATCCAAAATAGTAAACATGAATCCGGAATGCACAAGGGCATTTTTGAAAATTTTATAGGGCGCAGGAGAAGGCTATAGTGTGGGAAAGGGTAATTCCCATAAAACTAAAAGTTACTAAAGTTTGAAACTAATTTCTTATGCTTTATATTTTGAGGAGTACTACTAACATTATCTTTTCAAAACTCTTATCAATATTCAATCTCTTATTAAATAAAATCAACGTGAAGCATATACTTTAGAAATGAAATCTACATAAAGTGGTATGAGTTACATTGATTTCACTCAATAAAAGAAAGAGCATTTAAAAGGGTGTTGGAAATAGAGTGTTGCTAATATTATTTTTATATGTTACACATATTAATATATATACTCTCATTGTATGTTGCTCGGTATCCACTTTTCTAACTAATATAGACCTTCAAGAAAAGTGAGAAAAAGAGGAGGTGATAGTAATATGGAAGACAAAGAAATCACGAGATAAACGGTGTAGGAAAGAATCAAGATTTAAAATTATAATGAACATTACATGTAATGTGCCACTGCCAGTGGAAGTCTACTCCACTTGGTGACACTGAGAGTCTACATACACCCCAACAAGAAAACTCTCCCATGTGAAATGAATGATTTTTTGTTCCTCTTTTTCTCATTACTTCATTACCTACCGTGTAACAAATCAAACCACATCTCAAATGCTGATAGCGTGCCTCTATCTTAAATGCGTGATGCAATTTGTATCAACCACAACACCATATTCTATTATTCTTATATAAAATTTGCATTTATCTTAATTCACACTACTCTATCTTTGACGTGAGAATTCCAATTTCAAGTGGATTAATTCATAGGATACAAGCAATGAATTAATCACCCATCACTATTCACATTCCAAGTTGCAAAATGTAAATTAAATCAATATATATATATAGTATCGTTTTCTTTAAGGTCGGTCCCTAAAATTGTTGATAATTAGAAAAGTCGTTGGTTGAGTTGCATTTTGCATAGTTAGTTGTTAGTAGTAGTAGTACAGTAGCGTGCCGGCTGCTATTGAAATGAGATCCTTATCTGTGACCGCATTCATTCACATTACTTAGACCCCCCAAAATTAAATAAAAACAAAAATAAGAACCTTTCTTTTGTACTTTATTCAGAATATTGACTAGAAACTTCTTTTGGAATTTAGAACTAGTCTTCCTTCAAATTTCACTACCCACAACTTGGTGTAGTACTTTCTCAGTCCCTTCTCCACTTCTCTCAAGGTCAATAGCGCCTTACGACTTATGACTTATTCTCGAACATGAATTCACTTCAGTCATTGCCTATGGAGGCAAATTATATATAAAATTGTAATATTAAAAACTAACATGATAATTTTAAGTAAAAAAACGAATTTTTATTTTAAGTAAAATATTTTGTTTGATAAGAAAAAAGTATCAATACGCCTTATAATTTTATTGACGGGCACTGTCCAAAATTTTTTTATTGACGGGCATTCCATTTCATATTTATTTATTTTTTCTTAAGAATATTAAAACCGTAATCAACTTTTTTTTTGTTGGTGTTGACCGGGATACCTTGCATATTTTATACATTGTCCATACCAACTGAAATAAGCTCACGAGGAGAAACTGTAATCAACTGATTAGTTTAACATACATTAATCCCTTCCAAAAAAAGGTAGTAACCTAAATGTCCAAATAAAAATAGGTCATTAAAGATCAGTAAAGATTGAGTTCATTGGATAAATTAGATTTCGATAATATGAGAGGATGTGGTTATATTTAGTGACCAACATATTGAATAGAATTTCCATCGATAGAAGAAACTTATGGAATGAAAAAAAAACAAAAAAAACTAGGGTTGTTAAAGTGATTAACTTCTACTAATACTTTCTAGTATACAATATATTTTAGTTATATTAGTACTATCTAATAATATTTTTTAAGCTACTAGTTAAAAAAAATAAAGCTATTAAAATAATTATAAAAAATTAAATTGTGTAGTGGGGTATGAATCCAGTCAATGGTAGATGTAGGTTCGTCTCTATTGGTCATGGCTACATACATTCACGCATTTGAGAATATATCACAGTTTGATTTTAATTAGGCTTTTCAAGAAAAAGAATTTAAAATCTACGTATTTTTTGGATTGTTTGATTTCAGTCGGATGATCGTAAATCTTTTAACTCGTGTAAATGTTTGCGCAGTCAATAACTAGAGAATATATGAAGAATAAGATCAAACCGCCACAAAATTCATGACTATGTGAATGCGTGAAATTGCGTTAAATTAGCTCATATGTTAATATGTGAAGAATAAGATCCAACGGTTACAAAATTCATGAATGTATAAATGCGTGAAGTTAGCTTGGTTGAGTCCCATAGTGTTACACTTTATTTGACCGACTTAAGGTCATCACCCTTGGCCACCAAGAAACTCACCCTAAACGTGCTCCACTCTAATATCCACCTGTATTTGAGATTCTATTTTAATCGATTAATTGTTGTATTTAGCTTGCCCACCGCGCTTACTTGCTCACCACTTGTCACGCAACTTCCACTTCAATCCTCACCTCCTTATAAACCGAGCTCACTCACACACTTTTCCACTCATACCAAAACTAAAACTCTAACTCTAAAAAATTCAATTTCAATACCTATCTCTTTTCTCTTTTCTCTTTTTCAATGGCTCTAGAAGCACTTAACTCACCCACTTCTACTACCCCTAAATTCACCTTTGATGAACCAAATCTTCCATGGATAAAACGTAAACGTTCTAAACGTTCACGTTCATGCACTGAAGAAGAGTATCTTGCTCTTTGTCTCATCATGCTCGCTCGTGGCCACACCAACCGCCATGATTTCAAGCCCTTGAATCCACCAATAACAACCATTGACAACAACAACACCAACACCAAACTCAGTTACAAATGTTCTGTTTGTAATAAAGAGTTTTCTTCTTATCAAGCCCTCGGTGGACACAAAGCAAGTCACCGGAAAAACTCCGTCGGTGATGATCACCCTCACCCATCAACTTCTTCAGCTGCTACTACAAGCTCAGCCAACACAAACGGTGGCGGCGGTGGTGTTAGATCTCATGAGTGTTCGATTTGTCATAGGTCGTTTCCGACAGGACAGGCTTTGGGTGGACACAAACGTTGTCACTACGAAGGTGTTGTTGGCGGTGGTGCTTCTGCTTCTGCTGTAACTGTCTCTGAAGGTGTGGGATCCACACATAGTCATCAACGTGATTTCGATCTGAATATCCCGGCTTTTCCGGACTTTGCTAATAAGATTGGAGAAGATGAAGTTGAAAGTCCTCATCCTGTTATGATGAAGAAGAAAGCTCGTGTTTTCGTGGTGCCCAAGATTGAAATTCCGAATTTTCAGTAATGAATATTATTTATCATGTAGATTTAGTGAAAGATTAGTAGGCAAGTTTATTTTATTTCTCTTTTGTTTAATTATTTGGAAAATTTTTGAGGGTTATTTGATTTTTGTATAAAGTTTGGGTTGGAGGATTCATTTCTTTGGACTCTGTTTTTTTACTTTTTTATGCTTAAGATTGTAATTTACTTGGTGGCAATTCAATTTATTTATTTTTGTGAAAATATATTTATGAATATTGGTTTGAGTGGTTAGAAATTAGAATGATTGATTAGGTGTGTAAAATGGGTGTGAAAATGGAATAATTATGATGACATGAAACAGTGGAGCAGAGTAGCGTGGTTGGAGTGTTTCTGTTTGAGTTCAGTGGAAACTTGAAACTAGTTGCGCATGATTCTGTTTCTGTGTGTATTGCTGACGGTTTTTACAGTTATAATAATATTGCCTACCAATAATAGTTGTACTTCACTTTTTTTCTCTCTTTCTAACAAGTAAATATCTATTGGAGAATATCAAAAGGTGCTTAATGGCTTGTTTTAAGCAAATAAAACAAGAAAGTCCTTGAAAAAAAAAATGGTGTAGTATTATTTAGTTAAAATTTTATATTGGGTCTTGCTGAAGACGTTTGTTAAAAATGAAAATAATAAATAATTTTTGATATTTTAATGTGTTATAATATTTGAAACATGGGTTAGAATTTACTAAAAAAGCGTGAATGATACATATAAGTTGACGTAAAAACAGAGATCAAAAGTCATGACGAAAACATTGAAAACCAAAATTTTTGGCTTAAATATTGCACTCGTCCCTGCAAATATGACCCGTTTAAGTTTTGGTCCCTGTAAAAAAAAATTGTTTTTGGTCCTGCAAATTTTTTTTTTTTTTAAAATAGTACCTCCAGGGACTATCTTCATAAACAAATTTTTTTGCAGAGACCAAAAACTACAAAATGGATCCAGTCATCATGTGCCACGTATGCAAATCATCACAAAAATGGGGTCAGGGACTATTTTAAAAAACAAAAAATTTTGCAGGGACCAAAAACAAATTTTTTTTTTTACAGAGACCAAAACTTAAACGAACCATGTTTGTAGGGGCGAGTGCAATATTTAAGCCAAAACTTTTTTTTAAATGTACAGAGAAACTAAATGCGAAATTTGATATATCTATTCACACCAAAAAGTTGTCCAATTCTTGTTTATATAACTCAAAAACTCCTTAACTTCGAGTCCTATAACCTCATGGAATATCACTCTCATGATCCGAGCGTTTCTCGCATGTAAAGTGCGAATCATATTGTATTTTCCTCCTTATATCCCATTTTACTTTATTTTTAAAACAAATAAAGTTCTTTGACCACTAACTACTTGACAAAAAAAAATTCCTAAACCAAAAAGCAACAAGTAAAGTTCAATAAAAAAAATTGTTTTTATCCCAAATGATGAAGTTTCAATTTAACCATTTCATATGGCATACAAAGTAGAGCAAAGGATAAGGATGTTTATAGATAAGAACGAAATTTGGCATTTACCCATTGTGATCAAACTAGGTTGATGGCAAAGATCGATACGTACACTTACTTATCCTCGGAATAGTCATAACCTTTACTTGTACTATTTTAATTTCAATATACATGAACGTTGATGCTTATAATTTTCTTTCATTTCCTATATGTCCTTTTAAAATTGTGCCACATCATTGAATGTAAATGGTCTAAGATTGCCAAACCCCAATCATGTATCCACGTACATTAAATAATGTGGTGCGATACGTTTAACATGTGTGCTTATGAGGTACAGTGAGAAAAGGAATTGAGTCTTGTTTTTACATGTGTATGATGTAAAAGAAAAAGAATCTGAATTTCTTGCCGTGTAATTACTTTGTATATTGTACGTGTCAATTACTTACCACATAATTGCTACGCTATATATACATCACCCTTACTTTGCTTCAGATGCATGAACTTATGAAGCATCCAAAATTAAAATAAGAATGGACAAAGATAAAACCGTCTCTAGTTAGCTATGAAGGTGCCCAATTTTATTTTAGGCCAAACACCCTTTGCGTGTAAGAGAGAAAAGTTAATTAAGGTATATACCCTTATTGTGTTCATACTATAGAACGTTTATTCTCATGGTAATTAATCAACTGGTGATTATACTAACTATACCATGCTTAATGCATGGACTTTGAATTTGATGCAACTTTTTGGATGCGCACGTTTTCTAATTTTAGTTAATTCCTAGTAGTATATTATACGTTAGTGATTTTCTACTATTAAGTATTATTTTTTTGAGAAATTTCCACTCTTGAATATAATACTATGATTATGATAAACACATTATAGTATGTCTTTTTTAAAATAAAACAGGCCACGCCAAAAACGATAGCATAAGAATTAAATTTGATGCATTTCTTTATGAGAGCAATCAACCGCTACTTGATATAATAAAGTTTAGCAAAGAAACTTAATCCATTTAAAAAACATGTAAAAAGACACTCTCGTTAGTTTGGTGGATGAGTTAAAAAGTACTCATCATGAAAATTAGGGGATAAAAAGGTTACATACATAACATTAACAAGTATACAATATTGACATGCTAATTATTCATCATGAAATAAAAAACAAAGAAGCAAAGTCAGCATTTAGTAAAAAAAATGCACAGACGAAACAAATTAGGGGAGTTTTAAAACGTTAACGACGATAATATATAAACACAGAAGAAATAGAAATCAAAGACGGTTTGGCCGAGTGGTCTAAGGCGCCAGATTTAGGCTCTGGTCCGAAAGGGCGTGGGTTCAAATCCCACAGCCGTCAATCTTTTTTTTTCTTTCTCATATGGTGCAGAACTGAAAAATTTCCCACGTTAATTTTTTATTTAACATGTGAAAACTTTATTGAAATTGTTCACGTATTTTTTTGTTTACAAATTATAGGCATCTAAAGAAGAATAGCATTAATTTATAATAATAATAAGAAGAAAAATACCATAGTTTATAAAAAAAAAATATTTTCAAGTGCACGTATATTAATTAAAAATATCAATATATATTGATCAATTAATTGGATTATTAACTCTATCAAACACTTCCCTTCAAAAAAGAAAAAACTTTATCAAACACTTAAAATATACAAACTTATTTACCACCTACTACTTTTCTCAAACATTAGCCCAAATAATGGGAAAAATAAGTAGAAGAAAGAATGGTGATTAAGAAGATAGGAAGATAGAGAATCAAGTGACTTTTCTTCTCTAAAGTGAGACAATCCCTTACCTAGTGGAATTGTTTTTGATAGGTATTTTTTTTTATTAATCTCTAAATAAATCGTACTCCATTATAATTTTGATACATCTGACTTGAGGTATGTGTTGATTGTAGTCCCTCTAACTCTTTTTTTAATGCCCATTAAATTTTAAATTATTTCAATTAAACTATTTAAAACTCACCAATTAAATAAACCTATGGAATCATATGGGTGTTGTGGCGTAGTTGTTGTCCACACAGTATAAGTTGGCATGAAGCTCAATGGCATGACATTTGGCTTCTACGACAACAAACTGCTCACAAACACAACACACCTTTTGTTCAGTCCTCACACGTTCTCTGAGTGCCCATCTGTCTCCAAATCACGGTGTCATATGCTATATTTCCAAATTCCAACTCTCTCGTCTTTACTCTTTACATCCACACACACCTTTCCTCACTCACTTCACTTGGCCATGGCCAACTAGTTGAACAATTATGTGCATCTTTGGATTTACTTTTGGAATAGCAAAAGATATTTTAAAGATTTAAAATTGTTTATGGTGTACTTGTAGGTTTTTCATTATAATTGATTTTGTTTATAAAATTGATTTTAATTTGGGGTTAAGATTTATAATTTTTGCCTACAAACGTGATTTTTATTTTCCATTTTATTGTTCAATTTTTCTTTTGAAATTGAGTCGGAAAAACTTTTTATCTAAACATAGATTATTTTAAACCTAAAACTAAACAAATATACTAAAGTAGAGGTGTGAATATGTTGGGTTGGAAATCAAACTTTTCTTGAATAGGATAGCCCTAATTTAAAAATTAAAGCATGATTCTAACATATTTGTCACAAAACGAGGGATAGATCGTTTAAGGGAGCAACTTGAGATAGATGCAAGATTCTTTTTCCTGCCCTTCACTTAGAAAGAAAAGTAAATTTTCAGCACGCGCCAAGATCCACGGGGTATAAGAGAAGCTAGAGAACTACGCTTGGAGCTTCATTCAGATCAATTCCAGTCGTCATTGCGCCACATCAATTCGTTATGGCTCGACCCTCGTCCTTACCAGCTACGGATTATATGGGCAGCCATATTACTCAGTGTGTTTCGTTAAATTTGTCCTCACGTTTTTAAAAATTTGGCCTTTTGTATTAACTTGTTTTGTGTTAACCGTTAAGGTTTTGAGAAATGCTTTGGACACTTTCTTTTTAACATATTTCTTTAACATTCAATTTTTTATTTGATGAAATTTATGTGAAGGTCACATTTTGGAAATGGATACCACATAAAGTAGTGAAATCTACATGAATTTCGTCCAATATAAGATAGATGTTCATAACATTTCTTTAAGGCTTTTAAGAAGAAGAAAAAATTAACGTGCTTCTAAATATATGTTAATATGCTAAAAACAATGTGAATTTTGTTTTAAGATTTAAATTTATTTTATTGTATTTCTGGTATTATTTTTATTTTATACATATACACACACTATATCATTTCCAAGTCTCTCGTCTTTACATCCACACACACCTTTTCTCACTCACTTGGCTAACTGGTTGATCAATTATTTTTGTAATGATAAAAGATAGTTGATAGATTTAAACTTCAACTCCACAACTAATTTTAATTTGGGGTTAAGATTTATAATTTTACCTTCAAACTGAATTTTATATTCTAATTTATTGTTCAATTCTTTTTCACGTTGAGTAATACCAAACTTTTTATTATACATAGATTATTTTTCACTAAAATTAATTTTACAAAATTAATTATCGTCACACGGAAACCAAAAAAACATTAGAGTTTAAAACTCATTGACATACTTTCATTTCTTTCACAGCTAGAAAATCTTTGTTTTACGGCGGAAAAAAATGCTCCTAAACACAAAAGCTTACTCCTTCCGTTTCTAAATATAAGCAGAAATGACTTTTTAGGTTCATTTATTTAATGATGTATATTGTTCATAATATAGATAGATCACATACATCATTAAATGAATAAACCTAAAAAGTCAATTTTGTTTATATTTAAAAACGAAGGAAGTAGTTGGAACAAACCAATTTCCTTAGGTTTTTTGATGGGTTCAATGGCATCAAAAACAAGTTAGTCAGAAACCATTTCCGACATATGGGTCAAGGTTGAGAAAGTTGAAACTATTTTTTTGATAATTAGAAAGAAAAAAAAGTTATAAGAAGCATAATTATCACTCAAAATTATTTGAAAAGATTAGATCACATGAAGATAAATGAAAAACTTGTTTATCGTTGACGAACAATAAAAAAAATGTACATACTTGGACTTACTTTTCAACATTGTTTAGTTTAGTTCCAAAACCTTACCACATGTGTATTGAAGAAGCTCTTCTTTCCACAACGATTTTTAAAGTTAAAGTTGTTATGTGCTCTTGCTGTGCTCAATTGTGGAGTGAGTGAAACATAAGTTACTAGAGATTGTGGTGGATGTTGCCTTCGTGGGGCGTTACAGGTTGAGGCTGTGAACTCCCCCAAGAGGGGAGGTGGTAAGAAGGGGTGGAAGTGAGAAATTGATTTGAATATTGGATAGGAATCTATCAACAAAAAGAATATTTTAGTTTGAGATTTTTAAACAAGTTATAAAATAAGCTTCAATGCATTGAATGTAAGCTAAAATGCACTTTTGCCCCTCTTCAAATTTCCAGCACTACCAAATTTAGCCAGTTGTTTTGAAAATCGCACTTTTAACCTCCACTTTTAACCACGTGTTACTCTATTTCTTTTTACTTGGTAAACGGTTTTATATCACTGTTAGTAATACGTTGTTTTTTACCATAGAAATAGTAGGTTTTTGTACACCAAAAACAAAACACTACTAGCTCGTGCTTGAGTTATGTTCAAGTGGAGATGAGTGGAAGTTCTACGGAGCTAACAAAACCAGTGACTTTCTAAGGGCCCGTTTGGATTGGCTTATTTTGAGTTTATGTGAGCTTATCTATTAACATAAGTCTTTTTAAAGGCGTTTGGATAAAGTAATAAAAATAGTTTATCACAATTGCATAAGCTGCTTATGTCATATTTTAATAAGCCTTAATTTTGAGCTTACCAAATTGCTTATACGGAGCTTATGCAAATAATGCTACTCACTTCGATTCTCTCGGTTCCACCTTTTCCCAAACCCATATTTTATTTGTTATATTTATCTTTTACGGTGGTGAGTAGATTGAGAGTATCTAATTAATTATATATACGTCTATTTCCTTTATCTTTATTTATAATGTAACACACTCTTTCAAAAAAAAATACTGTAACAGACATAACTTTTGCAATTGGCCCTTTTCGTTAACACATTTGCTTTATCTTTATGCAAATTTAATATTGTTCTCAATAAATATACTAACTTCTCATTTTAGTCCATCTAAATTTTTTTTTCAATTTTTAGACCCCTTAAAATTTTTAATTCATGTGTAATATATTTTTGGGTTAAATATGTTTTTGATCCCTATAAAATTGGGACCTTTTAAGTTTAGTCCTTACTTAATTTTAAAATTTAGAAAATTTCAACAAAACATGAATTAAATATGAATTTTTTTGTTAAAAAATTCTAAATTTTTTGGAAGAGATTCTTATAATATTATAAATTTTTCTGCAAAAATATAAATTATACATATAAGTTTACTTAAAAAGAGAGACTAGAAGTGAAGATGAAATTTTTTTGAGGGACTAAAAATCTAATACAAGTTTTAAAGTGACTAAAACGGAAAGTTGATATATTTTTATAGGGACCAAAAACATATTTAACCTCTATATATATATATATATATATATATATTATTATGATATTTTAATATTGTTTTTTCAGCTTTATAATCGTGGTTTGATTCTTTGATTATATATATCTTAAATTAAAAATATTTTAACATTTCATAATTGCTTGTGTAATGACACTTCCAAGCACTTCAATTTATATAAGTACTTTTTAGTGTATATATTCAAACATAAAAAGCTTATTGAGTATAAGAGCTTATGATGTAAGCTCTAGTGCTATAAGCTCTAATTCTATAAGCACATGTATAAGCTATTTATCCAAACGGGGCCTAAGTATTATGCAAAATTACCAAATATTAATTTTGATCTGATAATTTCCTAGGTTACTAGGTGTATCTCTTTTCGTGTATGATAGCCTCAACATGTTTATCATTGAGAAGAACTTATTGTATTATGGAAGAGTTGCACAATCTTGATAATTTCTTAGTTCAATAATTACATGCTTCAAGTTTAGGGTTAATAGGTCTTTATCCCCTTGTAATATAGGTCATTTCACGTTTTCCCCCCTGTAAAATATTTTTTTGATTTACCCCCTGTAAAATATTTTTGTTTTGATTTACCCCCCTAATAGGCCAAACACAAA
>Ga0315914_1008092_pt1 | contig 14229 bp, 12 predicted proteins | sample MpolenodulesMG_FD_203920 | JGI IMG/M metagenome (GOLD analysis project Ga0315914, IMG submission 203920) | Medicago polymorpha root nodule microbial communities from Los Angeles, California, United States - elongated nodules | ecosystem: Host-associated > Plants > Roots > Nodule | place: USA...
TCTATGTCTAGAATGAAAACTTAGATAGATTGTTATTCTATTCCTAGATCCAAAAGTATTTGTCAATATCATTTCAAATCTCAATAAAGCTTTAAACACAAGAATAACAACAATATTGAATAAATAGCTAGAATCATATATTTGCACTTCTTTTTCTTTATTATTCACACCAGCCATTTAGCACATCAATATAAGCTCACCCAAGTTTTCTTTCTTTGCTCCTATTACTACTAACTATAATAATAATAAAATAAAATAATTGACTCAATTAATAAATAAAACCACAATTTATTTAAAATGACTCTAAATGAAATACTAAACTAATAAAATAGACTAAAAACTTAATTTAAAAGACTCTAAAAATGTGATATGACGGACTGTCATCACACATTTTTCATATACTTTATGGACACTTTCATCAACCATTCCATCCTTCTTCACACGCCCTTCTCTCCACCTTAAACATTTATCAATCTCTTTTTTCTTTAGATTTAGTCTCTTTTAGCTACAAAATGACAAAGAATGCTTACCAATTAGAAGTATTGTTACAATCTAATACGTCGTGATATGATTTTTGATTATATATACTCACTATCTTTTATGTTAAGCGTGCATATCTCATACACCCCCTGCGGTATGGGTATTGGGGATTTGACGCTCTCTTTATGTTTTTTTCACTCAATTCTTGTACAAACAAGTAACATTATCAAAACATGATATTCAATTATATATGTGTGTGTGTGTGTGTTTTTGCTTCTATATATATATATATGTATGTATGTGTGTACGTATATATAATATCATAAAAAACACTTGTCAATAAATTATTCTAACTTGGAATTCAGCAGTTTTCCATTTAGCTACAAAAGTATCTCATTCCTCCGGAGATATCAGGCTTTTGTAAAGTGTTGGACGATCTTTAAAATTTCCATAAACATCTTTAAGATGCTTTGTTGTTAAATAAGATCGAAAACATCTATGTAATTTTCCAGCAAGTTGAAGTACATATTTCTTCCGTGATTCATCAACATTAAGGAAAAAACTCTACAAAAAAAATAAAAAAGACAAATGTATAAGTAAAAGCATTTATATGCAGTCAAACGTCAACTACTATTTGATACATGTATTTCCTTAAAAAAAACTCTTTATGGGGTTCCAATGATCACAAGTGATTGGAGTGTGTCTACGAACAACGACACCAACAAAACTCGCAAACAGTGTGGAGTAAGGCCCAATTGGTTGATTACAATCATTCCATAACACCTAATAATTTGATAAAACAGTTGTAGGTATGTTTAGAAGAAAGAAACCACATATAATTTAATTTTAAACAAATTGTTGAACAACCTTATATTTGACTCCTTTAACTCTTTCGCGGATGACTTTCTTTATAAGGGTTATCCCACGTGTGATCTCATGGTGAGTAGAGTTGTTTTCATCATTATGGGAGTCACTTTCCTCCTTGTCAGGATCATAGTCCTTGTCTTCATCATAATACTCCATTGATCTACAATAAGAAAATAGAAAAAAATTACATAAAATACGTTCATGGTTTAATGAACATTCATAATAGAAATACATTCATAATCATGGTTTAATGAACATTCATAATAGAGACACGTTCTTCAACCAAAAGTAGAAAATAGAAGAAAGGGTGGGCATAATTTAATCACAAATTATCATGGTTTAATGAACATTCATTAAGAAACAATGAATACAGTGAATTTTATTACACAAAGAAGCTACTCTGAAGAGTATAAAAAAATATTATCATCCTATCAACAAATGTGGAACTAAAGAGTTTTTAATCTCTTTTTTTTGTGGCAATAAGTTTTTTTTTGGGGCTTGATTACATGGAATGATGGATCGATGAAAATTCCATCAGCATGATCATCTCTAACATACAAATCATCATCTATACTAGGACCAGTTTCAGGTTATTGTGGATTTGCTAAGAAAGGATCATCCTCAATGTCCTCATCATCTTGATTTGTATTGTTATCATCTCTAACTTTGTTGATCAAAAGTACCATGGACCATTTTACATTAGCGGGACCAGTTACATAGAACACTTGTTTAGCTTGTGACGCTAAAATAAAAGGCTCATCTTTGTGTCCCACTCTATTAAGATCCACCTTCAAAAAACTTGGCTCATCATTCCGAACACCATTTTTATGATCATCTCACATACACCAAAATACAGGAACTCGAAACATTGTGTAATCCAACTCCCAAATGCACTTGATAACCCCAAAATATGATAGATTTGTGTATGTTGGGTTTGTCTCCTCGACACTTTAGATGTGCATCGATTCGGCTACTAGGGTGACACCACTATTTTGCATTGTGCTTTTATCATCTTGTTCTTTGGTATAAAATGTGTAGTCGGTAATTGCATATCCAGTGTAAGAATAAACATGTGAATTTGGACCACGTGCTAACCATGTCAATCGTTTTGAAACTGAAGCATGATCTTCATACAACTTTGAATAAATATGATTTTTAAACCATGTTACAAAAATTCAATTGTTTTCCCTTGCCATTCAATTTTCACTTCTATTTAGGTTCAAAGTATTCAGTACATCCTTGTGTTTTTTAACATACGGCTCAACCTCATCATCATTGTGCAAAACATACAATTGTACTTGCTCCAATTCAGTTTTTGATCTCATCACTAGTTTAGTTCCAACTAACTTTTTTCCAGTTATTCTTTATGACGTATGAGACGTATTAGGAAGTCCAATGGATTCAACATTGGACAAATATTCAGTGCAAAATCCAATAGCTTTTTCAACGATGTACCGTTCAACAATACAAGCCTCTGACCAACATTGATTTTTCACATAGCCTTTTAATATTTTCATATAATGGTCAGTAGGGTACATCCATCTCATATAAGTTGGTCCATACATATGTGTCTCTTTCACTAGATGAATACTTAGATGAACCATTATGTCAAAAAATGAGGGTGGGAAATACATCTCAAGCTCACACAAAGTAACACTAATTTCTCTTTGAAATGTTGTAAGCTCTCTGGATTGATCACTTTAATACAAATCGCCCTGAAGAAAAAATAAAGTTTAGTGATTGCACTTCTAACGTTTTCAGGCAAAATGGAACGTATACCTATTGGTAACAAATGTTCCATCAAAACATGGCAATCATGAAACTTCAAACCCCTTAACTTGAGGTCTTTCATAGATACCAAATTACTAATGTTTGATGAGTACCCTTCTGGAACATTAACTTCATGAAGAAACTGATACAATACTTCTTTCTCCTTTCTTGATAAAGGATGAGCCGTAGGTGGTAAAAATGTGAGTTTTCCATCGTGCACGGGTGCCAATTCAGTTCTAATTCCCATATCGATCAAGTCCAACCTCACATTAATGTCATCCTTCGACTTTCCAAGTACATTTAGTAGTGTACCAATAATGCTATCAAATACGTTTTTTTCAATATGCATCGCATCAAGGAAATGTCTTACATACAATGACTTCTAATATGGGAGTTCAAAGAAAATTGACTTCTTTTTCCATCCGCTTTTAACAAGATCTTTTGCAAAAGGTTTGCCAAATTTATTACTCATATCCTTCACCTTTTTAAATAGTTGATCACTCGTCCATACAACTGGAGCTACACCTTTTTCTGGTTTTCCATTGAATGCTTTTCTCTACCCACAGTAGCGATGATTAGAATGCAAGAATTTATGATGACCGAGAAAGACATTCTTCATACTATTATCTAACCGTAGCGTATCAGTTTTCTCTTCACATATAAGACACGCTTCTGACCTTTAACACTATATCCTGATAGACTGCCATATGCTGGGAAATCATTAATGGTGCCAAACAACATCGCCCTCAAATTGAAGTTTTCTTTCATATATCCATCATAAACCTCCACTTCTGTCTTCCACAAATGCTTTAAATCATCAATTAAAGGTGTCAAGTACACGTCTATATCATTCCCTGGTTGATAAGGCCCGAAAATTAACATAGACAACATCATGAACTTATGCTTCAAACATAGCCATGGAGGCAAGTTATAAATCACCAAAATCACAGGCCATATGGTGTTTGGGATACTTTGAAAACCATGTGGGTTCATTCCATCAGTAGACACTGCCAAGCGTAGATTTCTTGCTTCTTTCCCAAAATCAGGATAATCATGATCAATTTTAGCTCACTGTGGTGAATCTACAGGGTGCCGAAACTTCCCATCTCTAATTTCATCATATATGTGCCATGTCAAATGTTTTGCATTAACTTCACTACTAAACATGCGTTTGAATCTCGGTATTAAAGGAAGATACCATACGACTTTTGCAAGAATAAATTGTTTCTTATATCGAGAGACATTACATTTAAGACACTCATTTAACGATGCATATTCATTTCGAAACAAAATGCAATTGTTAGGACAAGTGTATATCCTTTCATAACTGATGCCAATCGAGCATAACATTTTTTTGGCTTCGTAGTTTCTATTGGGAAGAACATTATCCTCTGACAGCATAGTTTTAAGAAGGGTTAACAAGTCTATGAAGCTTTTATCAGACCATCCATTTTTCGCTTTTATATTGTACAATTTCAATACTGCAGACATTCTTATGAATTTGATGCAACCATCATATAACGGTTTCTCATAATCACTAACCAATCTCTCAAACATTTCAGGATAATCCCGAAGACCTTCTTCAACTACATCTACAATTTCGTCAACTCGATCATAGTAAAATGTATTTGTGTCAAATTCATTTGATTCAGATGTCTCATTATTCCCCAAATCAACGTTGTTGTTACTCATCTCACCATGCATTGTCCAACATGTGTAGCTTCGATCAATTTCGTTCCCTAGTAAATAATTTTGCAACAAATCCCCATTAACCCTTTTTCCATAACAACAACCTAAGCAAGGACGTATGATTCGATTGCGGTCTGTGACATGTTTCACGACAAACTTAACAAACTCTTCTACTCCATTTTCATATTCCTTTGAAAATCGGTGGGCAAACATCCATGTTTTATCCATTGTTTCTTAAAGTTAGTTTAAGAAACAATTGATTTTTCTATCTACAAAAGGGTTACAAAACTATTACGCTTACAATATCAACATCTTCTGCCATATATAACAACACATGAATATATTTTACATGTTGACACAGTTCTCGTAATTAATTAACTAAAATAATCAAAGTACAATACTAAAACCATATACAATTCAAACTTGTTAATTTTAGTTTTTTATCAATGAGTTTTCAAACACATAAATCAAACTTGTTCCAAATTGTGTTGGTAATTGTGACTTCCCTGATCAAATATAGAAAATATAACATAATATGAAAGTCTATCCTTAAATTTCACTTGTGAATTGCACTTTTGAAGCACATAAATCAAACTTGTGCATGATTAGTTTTTTATCAATCAGAAACTAAGTTTTAATAGGAAAGTTCTTGAGTGAGTAAAAACTATAATAATCTCATTGGCTTTGTAACTTGAATCAAATCTTAGTCATCTAAAGATTATGGCAATATAGTGCATAAACGTGCATTTGTGAAAATTTGCAATATAAAGTACTTCAAGAAAAATAAACAAACAAAAATGGCAAGTGGCTACTTCTCAATACCCATACATGTTATCACTTAAATCATCCATACCTAACTTCAATCGAGGGCTTTCTAAAGTGGTTCAATCAAAGAAGGTACCACATGGCTGGAGTAGAAATAGTCAAATTTCCCAAATATCTCTAATGTTTGTTCGCGTACTTTAAAATAAGTAATTCCGTTAGCTATTAAGAATTTTGCAGCTTTACTTGTTCCTGAAACGTACAACAAAAATTAATCAAATGTTGAACAACACATAGAAGATACTCAACATGAAAACAATGCAACTTCGTTTTGAATAAATGGGAAAGATATTGGCATTATTTTAAAAAACTTTGGCATAATTTTTTTTTCTAACTCCAGTTCTCTTTTTCTTTTACTGAAATTCTAAGTTTTTTTTTTTATTCCATATATTAATAAGTGTACATATTTCAAATCCAAATTAATATTGCTTAATACTAGCAATAAATTTTTACTAAAAAACAAAACAAAACAAAACACACTATTATCCAATTACAATTTCTCATGGAGCAGGGTATTTTTAAACCCATAACTCATTTCAAAGGATGAAATAGAAGGTAATGTTTTCACCTCCCAAACTTAAATTGAAAGTGGAATGTATCAATCTATTTTTTAAAGATTAAAATAAAAATTAAGTTGGTTTATACAACGTTGACTTCTAACAGCAAAATTACAAACACAAATTGAAAACAAGAGTGAAGTGAAGATGTGTTCAACGCTTCAACGCGATTCGTATGTGTTCAACACTTTTCGGCGAGTTGAGTTCAACACTTCAGAGCGATTTGTATGTGTTCAACACTTCTAGCGAGTTTTGTTTTATTTTTTGAAAACTCATGAGGGAGAGAGTGAGTCTGTGAGACTGATGGAAGGGGATTTAGGGTTTCCGTGAGAACCATGAAACCAATTTTTTTTGGACGGGAGAGGGATATGATTTTTGGAAAAGTTTGGATTTAGTGGGATCTGGACAATCAATTTGTTTTTTGTTTGGATTTGTTTTTTTTTTTATAGAAAAGTTTGGATTTGGTTTGTATATATATGATAAAAATATTTTAAAAAAAAGGTGTGCTTTGTTACTGGAATCCATTTTTCATAAAAATTCAACAAAAATTCGAAATATGCTATGCAGGGGATCAAACAGGGGACCTGTTAGTTAATAGTATTTTTTATAAAAAAAAAACAAAATACAGAGTCCATGGAATCAAACAAGGGACTTGAAGGTCATTGTGTTAATGCTTTACCACTCAGGTATATCAAATTACTTTATAAAATAACGCTTTTTTAACCTATAAGCGCTATCTTTCTCAAGCATACAATAGCGCTCACTAAGAGCTATTTAAGATTGATTTATTTATAGCGTTTTCCATCAAAAAACGCCATATACGATTAATCCTATTTTTTAAAATATTTATTATTTTTATTGAACATATAATGATGCTTTTGAAATAAAATGCTATAAAGGGTTAGAAGCATAGAAAGCGTTTTTTTCAAAAAAAAGTGCTAGCTAAAGCCTCCATGTTTTGATTTATAGCGCTTTAGTGTTAAAAGCGCCATTAATGGGGCGCTATATTTTCCCAATTTTGTAGTAGTGCTTCATGGGTCTTTCGAATCCATTCATTTTTGGTTTGATACATTTCAATCTACATAACATCTTCAAAGTCTTCTAGCTGTCTGAATTGATTCACACATTTAGTGAATCGATTAACATAGTTGTTTTTGGACAAAAATTTTCACTTGCCACCCTTTTCTATATATACTCACTTCCTCATAACACTCAACTCATTTAATCAGTTGCATCTATTCTCCCTAGAGTCTCTAATCCTCATTGTTCATATATTCTTCAAGATCTAACATTTTTTCTTAGAATCACTTTGTTCTTTGAGTCATAAGATTGCTAGAGTGCTATATGGATTGTAAGTTGGTTCATTCAAGGAAATTGATTGGGTTAATCAAGGTTCTAAATTGAAGTGAATAATCTCATTCCACCTCCAAAGGTCTTGGGGGTTCTTTCTAAAGTTCTTGTGTTCAAGGGGATCTAATTGCCGGACGGAGCGTCGAAGACTTCGAGTGAAGAACTTCAAGGGTTGCACGGGTAATTGAAGATTCAAAGACATCAAGAAGCACCAATTTCAAAAGGTTTTGAAGATTGGGGGAGTGATTGCATAGGAATTGAAGAACTATGGTAGTTTCAAGGAATTCTTGTAAATACATTGTAATCAAACATTCAATATTCTAGTGGAAGTCCTTGGTGGAGGCGTTTTTCATCAAGATGAGTAGACGTAGCCGAAGCGAGGAAGAAAGGGTGAACTACTATAAATCTCAGTGGTTTCTCTCTTCTCTATCCTCTTCAATTTTGATTAATTGTGTATTTGAAGCTTGATAAATTGATAATGTAGAGATTAAATGTGATCTAGTTTTAATCCTTTAAACTTGATTTTGATTTATCACACATTACTATAAGATCATCCTTGGTTTTGATTCATTGACAATTTATCAAATACTTACACAATTGTGTTATTTATAATGTTTGATTAATTGTTTCTAGGTTTGGTTTAAGATTGTGCTTGTTTTGTATCTTGTGTGAATTATGTTAATATTGGGTTGTATTAAGATTACCTAGAATCTCTCAATTCAAAGTTAATCTTAGCTTGAACATAGTCTTGTTATTTTTTATCATTGTTATTGAACCTTGCATAATCCGATAAGTCGTAATTTTCCTTTACTAAAAATCGCTTTCTTTACAAACTCAATTTAAATTTTAAAATGCTATTCACCCCCCTCTAGGGTGTATTACATTGCCATACCGACCAACACAAAGCAATGATTCTTTTATCCAAAGTCATCTGACAAAACCATGGGTAAGCAAGCATCTACAAAAACATAAGTTTGTAAGTAATTAATTTTGATGGAATATACGATTCTGAAAAGAAGAAAAAAAAATAACTGCCAAATAAATCAAATAACCAACCAGCCATATTCAACCTTGTCAGAAGTAATTCAAAATTCATCTTATCATGCATGAAAGGTGTTTGAACAACATCGAAAAGTTGGAAATGAAGAGTATGTTTTTCAATTACAAACTTCATAGGGGGTCTAAACTTATAATAAGGTATCAACTTACCAAACCTATGCTTAAGGTTGACACCAAACTTGCCTAGACCTACAAACATCATTGCCCCAAGCACCAAGAGAAATGTTGTAAAAATCACGGATAACATGTCATCATTTTGTCAAGCAAATGCAACCATTGTTCCTTTCGACCAACACCTCAAACTTATTGTTGTTAGGATCCCCAATGCAGCTTATCGATCAATCTGGTCACCAAAATCATGACCAAACATGCTAGGAAGCATAATACCACTCTTACAAATAAATAAATGGTCGATTAAATATCAAAGAAAACAAAAAAAATTAGGTGAAAGTAATAGTAACCGAACAACACAAAACTCACGTATTCAACATCAAGCTCTAAGACATATGTTTTGTACTTGGCACACAACTCATTAATAATCTTATCGATCTCAGATATGCGATTCGGATCCAATGATGCTAGTACGGAAATAAAAGAAAACATGAGTATAAGCAAAACATAACACATATTACAAAACTATATATAAGGATGGGCGAATTATACCAGTCAAACAATGGTTTTTGAAGGAAAGAAGAAAAATATTTACATGTATGCACTGCTTTAGCACTTTTCATGGTGGAGGAATTCCTAGAATAAAACTACATCTTGCTGGAGTAGTTGGTGAAGTAAAATCTTGCAAGAAAATGGATGCGGATACTAAATTTAGAATGCAAGAGAATTTAAATGTAATTTCATCAAAGAAGAAGAGTGGTGCAAATACATTTGATGATGTGCATCCTTTTGGACCCAATGTTGTGGAGTTGGATGAAGATGACCCTAATGACGTACCACATTCGGTTGTGACGTCCTCCTCACGGTCAACAAAAAGGAGAGCAGTTTCATCTCAAGGGATGACAAAAAGTTTCTTTGCTCCAAGAACTACCTTTGGAGCACAACCAACAATTAAGAGTGTGCTTGCAGATAAAGAAGTTATTCATAAAGTTGATATTGCTATTGCAACTTTTTTTCTTTGAAAATTGCATACCTATGAATTCTTTGAAATCAAATTCTAATCAGCAAATGATTGATGCAATTGCTTCTGTTGGGCCTAGTTATAAAGGGCCAAGATATCATGCTATGAGAACTACATTATATCTGATATTTAAAAAGAGGTTCACTTGCTGGTTGACAGTTTTCGTAGTCTTTGGGCCGAAACAGGATGTAATATCATGGCGGTTGGGCGGCAAGATAAAAAAAACAATTGATTAACTTTCTTGTCTATTGTCCTAAAGGAATTAGTTTTATATGATTTGTTGATGCTTCAGATGTTGTTAAAGATGCACCTACTCTTTATAATCTATTTGCTGAATTGGTTGAATATGTTGGTCCCAAAATTGTTGTGCATCTTGTCACAAATAATGCAGCTAATTATAAAGCTGCAGGTGGAATGCTAAATGATAAGCATCCGTGTGTCTTTTGGTAGTCAAGCGCTACACATTGTTTAAATTTGGTTTTAGGTGACATAGGAAAGATAGAACTTGTTGTAAGTCTAGCAAAACGTGCATTATTAGTTACAAAGTTTGTCTACAATCATGGGTTTTTGTTAGCTTGGTTAAGGAAGAGAGAAAGGTGGACAAAAGTGATATGTCCGGGTCCAGGTCCAACTCGGTTTGCCACAACCTTTATTGCATTAAGGAGTATTCACCAACACCAACATGACCTTTAAGATTTGGTAACTAACAAAACTTTTGTTGATTCTAGAAACTATAGATACCCTAAGGCTAGGGGTTTCATTGTTGTTGTCCTTGATTCTAAATTTTAGAATGATGTTGAGATTGTTATCAGAATTGTTTAACCACTCACAACTTATTAAGGATTGTTGATGGTGATGATAGACCATCACTTCCTTATGTCTATGGTGACATGTTTAGAGCAAAAAGAGTTATTAAGAGCATATTCATGAACAAAAATCCATGTACAAACCTTACACAAGGATTATCAAGCAAAGGTGGGATAAACACTTTCGTCAAAAACTACATGTTGCCGCCTATGTTTTAAACCCATCATTCTTTTATGATCAGGATAACATGTCTCAAAAGCCTGAGGTTATGGCATGATTTCTTCATGTGTTGACTTCATAGGTTAAGGATAACCAAACTGAATTCTTGAATGCTACAAAACATTGTGGTGAAAATGATGGTGAATTTGGTACACCATTGACACTACAGTCTATTAAAACTATGCGTCCTTGTAAGTATCACTTATATAATGTGTTTTAACTTGTGCATCTTTACTTTATCATAATGATTATGATTTCAAATATATTATGATTTTGTTAGATATGTGGTAGAAGACTTTTGGGCATAGTGTGCCAAAGGTGAAAGCTTGAGCAATTAAAATTTTAAGTCAAACTGCTTCATCATTTGGTTGTGAAAGAAATTAGAGTGTCTTTGAGAGAATTCATACAAAAAAGATGAATAGATTGGAGCATCAAAGGTTGAATGATCTTGTGTTTGTGCATTACAACTCGCGTTTAAAAAATTGGTATGTAATTATTTTAAATATTTGACCTTCAATCCTCTACATTTCATTATATATTATCATTTGAATACCACTTCTCAATTGATATATTTCTCATTTGTTAGAGCATTCAACAAAAAAGGAGCATATGATCCTATCGACAATGAGAGGATAGAAGACATTGAATTTTGGACCACTGATGAAACAAATTTTACCCATATTCTTGATTCTAATGAGATTGAAACTTTTCTTTACAATGAGGAATAAATTCCCATAGTTGGTTTAGACAATGAGGATGGTGAGAATGAGATATTACTTATGTGCATTTTTTTTATGGTAGGATAGTTTATTGATATGCTAAACTTATGATTTGTTTACTATTGTTTGTGAGAAATTCTTGCATGGTCTTTCGCTTAACATGTTATTTTTAGTCACAACCAACAAAAACAGGACACGTAATAAAAAAAATTGAGACAAGTTGATTCTCTCTCCTATTATTTATGAAAACCATCTTCATCTAAAAAAAAAAAATGAAAACCATCTTCAAAATTGGCTGGCCACCACACACTCACAGAAAACCTCCGGGAAACTTCCACCACCAACACATAAAGAGAAAATCATACATAACAAATTGGACCACATTTCGTTGGTAATGCAAATTTATGACCAAAATTGATGATTAATTCATTATGGCTCAGTTAATGTCACGTTTTAAACATCTCAAAGGCCAATGGAATTTTTTCAACACGAATAAAAAATTAAAAATGAAGAATAAGTCTACAAACAACTTAAAAATAATTGACATTATCCATGCTTGAGCATCAATGATTTGAGAAATTTGACATCGCAAACTATATTGCTTGGCCAAGCAAACTTGGGCACTTTTGAAGTTTTGAATTCGTTGGTAATGGAGTTTTCGACAACAATGACTCTAAACTAAAGTACTATCAGTGGAGGAAGATAAACAATGATTTCAATTTTCATTTATTTATTTTTAATTTAGAAAAATGATGTGTCATATTTTTTATGGTTGTGACTAATGATGACGTGTTAAGTGCGAGACTATGCAAAAATTTCTCATTGTTTAGGTGCACAACTACCTGTCAATGGAGTTGAAGAGGAATGACTTATTTTTGGATTCGTTTCCACAAGAAGATGTGAATAGTTATAGTGGTGCTAATAAATCAACATACATCCATGGATGATCATTTGATTGCATGAGAAGATGTTCAAATTAGAAGTTTGAACTTTGAGTCCTAGTTTATCTATACCTATTAATAAAGGCAATATTTTATTTTAGTGCAGACTTTTTTTTAAATACCAAATTTCCCTTAAACTATTACTATCTCACGTTGGCGATTAGTAAAAAAAAAGGGCAAACTGCTATCTTACAAACTAATACTCCTACAACTGCTAGACATGGTACAATGAATTTTTTAAATTTTCAGTTTCTTTATCAAAACACATCTAGCCAAAGCATTATGCAATTGAAAGATTGTTGATATACGGGAAGAAATGAATTTGTGCTCGACAAGTAAAGAACCAATTCACCTAATTTTATCCTACTGCTCAAATACACAGGTTTCACCTACTTTTGCATTAGATTATAACTGCTTTGTATAATAGTGTCCATCTAACTCACTTGCATGTATTCTTTTTTTGTTGCTTTTATAATGATTCTTTTGGTTGCTACTTACATGCATTCTATAACAATTTCTATAAAAATTTAATTTTCCACGACTAGCCTAACACGTTGACCAAATCATTTTAATTTTGTAATGAAAATGAAAGAAAATACAAAAAGTTGCTACATATATTATGATATCTTTTACCTCGAATGTTTTACCATTTACGTTTTTCATATTTGATTTTTATAGGCAAAACTAACTACGTATTAAGTACTTGATGGTGTGGGCTTCAGAATAAGGTAGTCAATTATATACAATCACTATATTGATTTTCTTAGCGTAGGTATTTGTGTCTGCGCCATTGTGCAGCTTGAAAGAATATGCCTATTCTCTTCAAATGTATTTATCAATTTGGGACGAATCAATTAATAATAATACATTTTTTTGCTGTCATATTGATATCCTATATATTCATCCATTCCCTTCCCATTACCATTTTTACTAAATCTTCATTTCTTATGATACTATATTTTTATCCACACTTTTTCAAAATTGCCCTCACTACGTCCATTCATTTTGGTTTTGTAGTAACTTTTTAAATGCTTCTTTCAGTTACATAGTTCGAAAAACAACATAACAATATGGAAAATAATCGAGGTCAACGATCACGGGAACACCAAAGGGAAAGGCGGACTCAAAATGCCAGAATTCGGCAGCAAAATATGAACACTGAGCAGAGACAACAAGAATTATCTAGAAAGGTGATCAAATTATAGTCCGTCGAAAGACAAAGGGAAAAATATGCAGGAAACAAGAGCCACAAACAAAGAGCCCATGATGCCATTTCAAGATTTGACAAATTTAAATTGTGCGTCGTCACGTGTTCAAGGAACACGTGACAACGACGCTGGATGTAACGCTCTAATTCTATTAAAGCGATAAGCGAATAAAACATATTCAAGAAATAGACGTTATGTCTTCAACAAATATCATACAACATGCATTTATAAAATTATTCAACAGTCGCAGCGGATATAAATCATACATCACCAAAGTATACATGTCATAAGATCAACATACATCCATAAATAAATTCTCCAAAATCCGACAAATGGGCAAAATCTCCATAACGTAAATAAATCCAGAGAATCATAAAGACTGACACCTAATCAGAGCCTAATCTAAGACTCTAACGAATAAACAGAGGAAGCTCCCGCTATCCTCAAGCAACTCACCAAGCAGCAAACAAACTAATCATGCACGCCGTCTACCCATTCATACAAATAGGTAGGCGGTCCACCACAGACCACTGGGGGTTAGCTTCACATCAATCATAATCAAACATAAACAATCATAAACATTCAAGGATCTCATGCATAACACATATA
>Ga0315914_1008093_pt1 | contig 14228 bp, 4 predicted proteins | sample MpolenodulesMG_FD_203920 | JGI IMG/M metagenome (GOLD analysis project Ga0315914, IMG submission 203920) | Medicago polymorpha root nodule microbial communities from Los Angeles, California, United States - elongated nodules | ecosystem: Host-associated > Plants > Roots > Nodule | place: USA...
TGATTATGTGGCATGCTGACTGTATAATTAATTTTGTTTTTCATTTTTTTTAAAAAAATTAAAAAATTTGTAAAAGTTAAAAAAAAATCAGGATTTTTTTTTATTACAAAAAATAATTTTCAAATTTTTTTAATATTTTGAAATATACATTTTTCGAAAAATCCAAAATTTATAATTTATGAAAAATATATATTTAAAAAAAAATTAATTTTCCATAAATTTTTGAAATACATATTTCAAAATTTTTATTTCGAAAAAAAGTACAAATTATTTTCAAAAATTTGGAAATATATATTTTTCGAAATTAAAACAGATTTTTTTTTCGAAAAAGAAGTTTTTTAAATTTTCTCAACAAAAAAAAATTCTGGAAAATATTTTTATTTTTAAAAATCTGGATATAAATTTAGGAAAATTCAGATTTTTTTTCGAAAATTTGATTCCAATTTTTTTTTACTACATGTTATAGATTTGAGAATATTTAAAAATTGAGGATAAAAAAAATCTGGATTTTTTTTAATATTTAAATTTATTCTTATCTATTTGTTACATGTGTTATTTGTATTGAAAATTGAGGGCATTTTTGAAAAGAAATAGCCAGTCCAAAAAAGCTGAAAGGGGTTGTTTTCTTTATAAATATATATTTCTCAAAAAATTATATATAAAATAGAAAAATTTCTAAACTTACTGTATTTTGAAACTTTTGAAAAAAATTTTAAAAAATCCAAATTAAATTAAAATTTTAAAAACATTCGAAAAAAAATAATATAAGCTAATTTTTTTAATGTTTTGGTAAAAAAATTAATTTTTTTTTCTGAATTTTTTAATCCAAATTTTTTCGTTTTTTTAAAATTTTTTATTTTTTCTTATTTTTAAATTTTTTAAAATTAATTTTCAGGTTTTAATAAATTAAAATTAAAATAATTACACAGTGGCATGCCACGTCAGTGTCCATTACACACGTGTCAGGTTTTAAAAAAAATAAAAATAAAAATAATTACCCAATGGCGTGTCACGTCAGCGTCTGGATGGGGTCAGGGGTGTTTTGTGGAGAATCTTCAAATTACAAGGGTGTTTTGTGGAGAATCTTCATATTATAGGGTTGGAATCTAAACTTTTTTTTTTACAGTGGGTAAACCGGAACTCGCCCAAATTATAGGGGGTAAAGACATATTAACCCTATTTTTTAAAACAAATTTACGCTTGGTGGCAAAATAATTGTTCGCAATCAAACATCTATATGTATTAGTAGACAAATGTATCACCAACTGACTTAAAAACACAGTCCTATAATAATTATAATTACCATCGAAATAAACAAATAAAAGTGAGAGTGGTCTAATCTCTCCTCATTTCTTTGTGATCAAATTTTTAATTTTTGGTTTTGATGATAGAATTCCTTTCAAATTTAAACGGAGGCAGTTTCCGTTATTTGTCTCATTTGTAATGACTATTAACAAGAGTCAAGGTTAGTCTTTGAAAAATGTTGGTGTCTATTTACCGTCTCCTGTTTTTTCACATGGACAATTGCACATCGCAATATCAAGGGTTACTTCAAGGGATGGTTTAAAGATATTGATCAATGATGAAGACGGTCAAGATACTGATGTGACATCAAATGTGGTTTACAAAGAAGTTTTCCGTAATGTGTAGCACTATGTTTTGTAGTATTGTTGTTATTGCATATCAGTACTATTTTTATGTCGACAAACGTTGGATTTTCTTTTCTTCAATAAACTATGCCATTAAATTTATATGTTATGTTACCATACCAGGGTCGATGTCATGGAAATTGTTTAATATGGTACAGTAAAAACGTTTGTGGCAATTTATTTTATGAATTGAATTATACTATTATTTCGATTCAAGTAAAGTATTTACTTTCATATTTGCGCTATATTTGTTTTCCGTAATATGGCAATTAATATTATGAATTGAATATTAAAATTAAGAAATATTTTAATATGGTACAGTACAAACGTTTGTGGCAATTAATATTATAAATTGAATTATACTATTATTTCCATTCAACCAAACTATTTACATACATATTAATTTTTTATTTTTTCATCTATATGACCTGTGCGTTAGCACGGGTCAATGATCTAGTTATGTAAAAAAAAACACCTAGGGCTATTTAGTAATTTTGTGCACTTGAGATAGGGTTTAGTGGTAGCTTAACCTAATAAGCTTTTCAATATAAGAGAATTAAAAAACCTAATTTAAATCAAACTCTTGCAAAAACCTAATTTAAATCAAACTCTTGCGGCCTCTCACCTCTTCAGTCCCACATCTCCCACTTTGATCAGAATGTAACGAGTTGCACCTAATTTGATCGAAGCAGTTCATTTGAGAAGCAAGCTATCTGATTTATTTAGTCGTAAGTTTGGTTAATTTTAATTCTTTCTCAGGCTTTTACAAAAAGATATTCAATACTGTTCACCCCTTCCTCTTTATCACTTAAACCACGATTCTTTTGGGTAGGTATATTGTTCTTTCGTTGTTTATACATTAATAACATTTATTTCTTGAATTATTTGTCAGATTACAATTGATGATTTTTTTCTTTCTATTATTTATGGTTGCAGACGAAGACATTGTAGAGAAGCTGCAAGAAGAAGTGGTATGAAAAAACATGATGACTTTTAGTGTTATCTTTATGTGCTGATGTGTAGTGTTTATTTGTCATTGTTTTACTTTTAGTTCTGTTTTACGTTGCAAAAATTGTTTGATCCTCAAAATTTGTATTGTTCACTATTTATTTATTTTTCTATATTTTTTTTTTTTGCTTTTTTAATGCCTAGACCTGGAAAATATCTGTGAACAATAGCTTAGAATCTAGATTACTTATCCTTTACTTTTCATGTAGCAGTGGATCTGAAGATTTAACTCACCTCTTTTATAACATCTTTACATTCTTGAGCTTTAAATTACTGACAATTAGTAATTTAAAGCTTTACCTGCAATATTAATGCGCAGCTGTTTTGAATTGGAATTTATCTAACTCAAGATTTTGTTTTACTTCACTTAGTCTAGTTAATTTCTGTATAATTTATTCAAATATTTTTACCTTTACCTCTAGACAAAAGTATTTTAGCACACTATTGACATTTGATAAAATACTTAAAATGGATGAAAACTGTATAGATTTTGATTCCAGTTGGATCATATTCTCCTTAAACAGTAATTTGATTAGTTTTCTTCAGCGACTGTTAATTATCCCTTTCAAGCTGGTTTCTGGAATCAAGGGAGCTGTTATCAAAGCTCTCGTTGTTGAACATGTAATTCTGAAATTCAGAAAGAGTTTTGCTTAGGAAGTCTACATCATGAGGTTTGTTGTATTTAGTTTTATCATTTTTTACCATCTGAAGTCAATCTACTTGTTTATTGAGATAGTGATTTTGCCTGTTAGGACTGTTAACCATGTAAAAAGTATGCTACACTGAACCACTACTTCAACCTCAAGAAATACTGAATTTCACGTCAAAATGGTCGATGCTGACAATAACCTCACTGCTGCTTTTAGGAAAGGGACGACACATTCAAACACAAAGGTATATGGAAATTTCCTACTAGAGCTCTTAATGATATTGTAAAAAATTATTCTCATATATTTAAATGTTGTTGTTTGATTTATTGCCTCAAAAGTTTATGGTCTAGAATTATGGAGATGATTAAAAAAGAGACCATGTTCAAGAGCGACTCTTGGAACAAGATTTTGACGTCAATTTGATCTTTCATTCATTTAGAAGATTCCTTAGGCTTTATTTGCGAGTTTGGAGGAGAAGGGAGGGGAAGGCCTGAGAAAATAAAAGAACGAGCAAGTGGAAAAAATAAAGGAAAATGGGAGGGGAGGGATTTGGGGGTTAACTTTTCTTCGTAATACAAATCCCTCCTCATTTAGAGGAATTAAAAAATTGTATTAGAGGAGGATTTTGGGGGGTTTCGGAGGGTTAATATGAATTCTTCAAATTTAATCTATCTTGTTATAATATTTTTAAAATTAAATATATAGTAATTATATGCATTAATTTATCATTCTCTAAAAAACTACTCTTTTAAATTTTTTGAAAGATTTCTCCATTTTTCCTCATATTTTGCACCCCCACAAAGCCTTTCCTTTCCTTCCCCTCCAAACTCCCAAACAAAGCCTTAGCCTTTTTCTTTTAATGGAAGAGAGTTTCAATTTTCAATTTTCCATCTGACGTGATTTCATCCAACACTTTCTTGCAGAATTTGCATCTTCACATGTTGAAAGTGATTTATGTTTCCTTATATTGCTAACTATTAAGATTTGCGGAATTCTTTTCAAAGTTATGCATTCCTTGAGCCCGATACTTTCAAATCCTTCATGAGGATATCTAAAGATTTGTTATGTTTGTTGCTATCTAATGCTTCAATGTATCTTTGTTTTCTTATTTCAAAGTATATTTTGAATGAGTGATTAATGTCTTCAACTTTAATGAATTCGAAGAGACAATTTTCAACCTCATCCCACTTTCCTTTAAGTATCATGTCGTCAAAATGCTTGTAGTTGAAGCACAATCCACTTTCATACTCAAGTGTGTGCTATATTTGCCTTAAACCTTATTGATAAAAAAAACTATCAAACTTGGAACAAATGCTCTTTGTAGAAGTCAAACATCTTGATAACAATACTTTCTCTCTAAGTATTAAAGTATATGCCATAACCAATATCAAAAGTATACTATTTGAAACTCGCTGCATTGTCTAAAATACAATTTTGATAATTGTTGGTAAAATATACATTAGTAGTAGGCAAGTAATTGTTATCAAGACTTCCAACCTCTCCAAAGAGCTTGTGTTCTCAATGTTATAAGGAAGGTTTAAGAGAAGCATCACGCACGCTTGAGCGTGAAAGTATGTTGTACTTCAACTAAAAGGATTTTGACGACGTGATATTTATAGACAAGTGGGATGAGGTTGAAAAGTATCTTTCTGGATTTTCAAAAGTTAAAGACAATGATATAAAATGTATTTTAAAATATGAAAACAAAAATACCTAGAAGCATTAGACAAAACAATCAGTAACCAAAAAAAAAATAAAAAATCGTAGCAAAGCTTTATATATCCTCATCAATATCAGAATGTTTTGGTTCAAGGAAGTATAATTTTATTAATGGATAAATTATATTAATGGACAAATATTTCATCATTTTAAAACATATACTTCTATTTTTATTAATGGATAAGTTATATTATATAAGTTAAACATGCATGTCAACTAAATTAAGGTAAACACTCTGACACCCTTGGTTATGTACCCATCATCCAACCATTCAATATTATATTATATTTTATATTTATTTTGTTATTTAAAAATAAATTCAATTTTTTTAATAAATTTTATGTACGGTCTACCGATACCCAAAGCAATTTCAAGTTATTTAAAAGTTTACTTTAAATTAATTACAAAAAAACTACTACAGTCCCTCTAATCATTGTCACAAGAAAAAAACATCAATATCAATGAACCTATTAATTCAAATATTAGCAAACACTACTCAATTACGCTGGAATAACAATGGATGAATGGGATTACGCTAGCCAGCAACTCATATATGTTCTATTTCTCATAGATTTTAAATTCAAATACTAGCAAACACTACTCTAGTTGGAAATATAGACACATGTACAACAGGTTAAAGCAGTAAAACAGTTGCGGTGCGGCAGGTTTTGTAACGTGAGTAACTAAATTTGGGTGCAAAGTGAAATAGTGAGGGGATTCAAAATGATAAAACTACATGCTTATTGGTTCAAATTTATAAAATCTAGGGGGTGCAGTTGCAACCCCTCAAGTGTATATGGCTCCCCCAGTAGATTGTGGAATCTAATTTGAGAAGATGAATATTATACATATCATGGATCAACTAGATTGTGAACTTGAAAGAGTAATTATTTTTTGCTTATATATGTGACCAGTGGCGGAGCCATGAACACTTGAGGGGTTGCAACTGCAACCCCTGGATTTTATCAATTTGAACCAATAAGCATGTAGTTTTATCATTTTGAATCCCCTCACTATTTCACTTTGCACCCAAATTTAGTCAAACTCGCGTTACAAAACCTGTTGCACCGCAACTGTTTTATTGCTTTAACCTGCTGTACATGTCTATATTTCCAAGTGGAGTAGTGTTTGCTAGTATTTGAATTTAAAATGTATGAGAAATAGAACATATGAGTTGCTGGCTAGCTTAACCCGTGCATCCATTATTATTCCAACGTAAGTTGTAACGCCCTGAATTTTTGATCCAAGACATTACCTCTATTTCTTTCTTTTAGAAAAATAAGACTATAATTTTTTTTTTCAATTATAATTCCTAGCAAAAACTTAGACAAGATATCTTAAAGTAATTTAATTAAAATTCTTAAAACAAACAATCTTTCAAATTATTAAATATTACAGTTCTATCAAAACCCAACTTTGTCGACCGTACCTGCCACACACAAAACAACACGCACATGTCATCTCTTCTTTGTACCTAAAATGTTGGTTGTAAGAGTTAGTCTTCAACACCCGTGAAATAAAATCAATAATAAATTACCACATCAAATAAGAATATACAACCATCATCAAAGAATCATGCTAAAACTTTTATTTTTAGTTTAAAATATTCATTACTCTAAAATAAACTGTAAGAACAAACGCAAGACTCAAGACTCAATATTGATGCAGATGCATGAAATGCAAATAGACCATAATCCGGATATCGCCCCAATTGGCATAATAGTTTTCGTCGTTCCATTTGACATATAATAATAAATCGCCCCATTTGGCACTTGGTAATAATCCCCCATTTGGCACTTAAAATTCCATTGAATCGCCCCATTTGACACTTTAATAAAATAATATAATAATCGCCCTTTTGGCACTTAATATTCAATTGAATCTCCCCATTTGGCACTTAAAAATCCATTGAATCGCCCCATTTGACACTTTAATAAAATAATATAATAACCGCCCTTTTTGGCACTTAATATTCCATTACATCGCCTCATTTGACACTTAAAAAATCCATCAAATGCAATGATATGCACTCTTTCTTTCTTTATTATTTTTTTTTGACACTTAAACTACATAAAATAATAAACTTGCACCCAACCTCTAAATCACATACACCACGGAGAATCATTTTAACTCAACAACATTTTATATTTCATAAATAAGCAATCATCATTATTTACACATTCATCAAATCACATACTTTAACAAAATTGCAAATCACCAATTCTTATAATTATCAACTACAAATTTTTTTTTTAATAAAAACATAATAAATCTTTTCACTCATCCTTCGAATCAAGAAGCATATTAAATTCAACATCAATAACCTATCATTTTCATTTAAATCATGGTCAAGACTAGAGCCCTTACCTTGGTCGCTTTACTTCCTGGCAAAACTATCAATGCACGTACATGGATCTTTTGATACGCTAAGCTCATTCTACATTTTCACTGTTGCAATGCATATACAATTTCCCTCGCTCCCGACAATATTTTCACGATCTGACCGTGGATAATGGAGAACCATGTGCCCTGATTCCAATGAACGTGACAAGGATGTTGCTAGGGTTTATTTGTTATATGTCTTTCTACATAAGGTTTGCAGTCGAGAGAGTGTAAGACATGCTACTAGCGTGGCAAGAGAATTTTAAAGTGATGGAGACTATGTGGTTTCAGAAAAATATCAAGGATATTAACTAAGACCAATAAAGTCATACGGCCATTGCAGAAAAATATCTAAAAGCATAGAGGGAGAGAAGTATAAGTGTTGGGTTGTCATTTCATGAGACAAGAGTCGAATATGATAAGGTCATAAAAACTGTAACATACTAATATACTTGTGTGGCTGAATAATATATGTGAATGGTATTTGAATTCAAGGCCGATGTGGGAAGGGACGTGCAACCAAAGGGGTTAGTTGGGTTAATGGATTTATTCTTAATAGAGATAATTAAAGGTATGGTTGCGTTGGACCAAGCACAAAAGGTTTAATAAAATTGAGAAAATGAAATCAAGATGAGTAATTGGCAAAAGGCTACAACTAAAATGTGGAGAGGAATCATATATGGTTTAATGGGATTAGATGACATTTAATGTAACTGAACTAATGTGAATGAAAATGTGAGAGAAATTCATGGAATTATGATAAGAGCACAATGAAACTTAATGGCCTAAAAATAAGCATGATTATAAGTAGTAGCATCACGTGTTTGGACTAAAGGATTGATTTGCTAAAAATTGACTTGGTCACTCTCCCTTTTTAAAAGTAAGACAATTAATTTCTAAAATTACTTTTAATTAAATGCTTAAAATGACAAATAACAGATCATAGAAAATTATCAAACAATTAATATAAAATAAATCTTTATATAATATATATACAAATATTGGGATTTACATTATTACCCCCTTAAAAATAGTTTCGTCCTCGAAACTAGAAAGTGTAAAAGATTAAGGTAGAGTTCCTTCTCTTACATAAGATCATTGGATACTAGAATCATTTTATCAAAAAGAATGGAAATAAAATATTCTTAAACATAAATATAATAAAATAATTATGAATACATACATAAAATAAATATTTAGGGTCTTACATAAGTGGAGTAGTGTTTGCTAGTATTTGATCTAATAGGTTCATTAATATTGATGTTTTTTTTTACTTGTAACGAGGATTAGAGGGAATATAATATTGTTTATTGTGTATCGGTAGACCGTAAGTAAAATTTAACAAAAATTTGAATTTATTTTTAAATAACAAAATAAATATAAAATATGATATAACATTGAATGGTTGGATGATGGCTACATAACCAACAAAACTCTAGGGTTATCGGAGTATTTAATAATTTATCCATTAATAAAATTAGAAGTATATGTTTTAAAATGATGAAATATTTATTCAACATTCTCATAATATGAAATTACATAGAAGACAATTGTAGAGTATGTACATAATTATTTTAATATATATTATCTTTAGGGTGATAAAGGGTGCTCTTTGAAGAAGGTAAACTAGCCCACTTAAATTGGCTCTTAGGGCTTTAATTAAAGAACTTAAATTGAAATATTAAGTTGGAATGTGGTGAAAAGTGCTCTAATGACACTTTTTAAATGTTTAAAACTTGTAGTTTCCAATGAAAAACCGCTACTTTCAATTTTCTTAACAATTTTTAAAACTTGTTAGCATAATCTTTATTTTTATACATAATAATTATTGATTAAAGTTTAAAAGATTGAACCCCCTAACCTATGGTCCTGGCAAAGCCACTATATGTGACCGGAGGGAGTATGTACTCCTAACCTTGAATCCTACAATGTCCATAGGAAAATCTCCCTTGCAACAATCCAGATGATTTAGGTGAACTTGATAATGTGTTTTTCTGGGTGAACTGCTTGGATTTCCCATTTTTTGTTTATTGTATATTTTTCCTTCTAGATATATACTTATTTATGATCGTTTCTTTATTACTATGGTTATGCGAATTGGATTACTTTGTCTTTGTTCGAACATATGATTTGTACATTTTGAAATATGACTTTTAAAACCAATTCAAGATCCTAGCCAAATATAAATCGTTGTGCTTCAGGATATTTAGATTTCTTAAATATGGGATTGACTTTGGTCTATAATGGTAAGGTTTCTATTGATTTCAGTATTATCCTCCTTGAAGGTGCCAAACTATGGAGCATAAGTGCATATAAAGACATACTTTTTGTTGTACTTTTTGTCTATTCATGTGTGTCACCGTGAAAACTAATATATCCATTTAAGAGGTTGACAATTTCCCAACGAACATGTTTTTTCGTATGCACCAGTTAGAGATCAAAACCACAACTTTCATTGTAGAAGCTTACAATGTGACACATCAAATGAATAGAAAATCAGATTTCTACAAAAACCAAAGGAACATCATCACAAATTTGATACTGTCAATTAATTGATGTTAGTACCTGACTGGTCTTTCATTATGTTCTTTTCAATTGAAATATCATTTTTCTTCCACAAAGCCTCTTAATTATTTTATATATTTTATTTGGTATTTACCAGGTGCCTCGATTAAATTATGGGCCTTGAACAGTAAGCATTGATTGAGTTTGTATGAAATGAACAACCCTTTGAGATTAATAAGTTGAGGTGGGCTTAGAAGACGAGGTACAAACATTTTAGTTTTTCATTTTGATAGTTTCAAGAGTTTGGATGAGATTTTTGAACGGGAGTACCTTTGTATTTTCAACTAAAAAGTCTCACAAAATTCTCTCCATCAAATTTTTATCAGAAAATCTCGTCAATTTTTTCATGCACAAAAGACATTTTACATAGTGAAAGCTTCAAGAAAGACTAGGGTCTGTTCAAGAAACTGCATGTTTTTTTTTTGATGTACTATGAGCAGAGTTTGTTGGAATGCATCAAGTCTGATGTTCTTAATACAACAGGGGCCGAATCGGTTTTAGACAGTGGAACGTGTAACTTTTTATGTGTGCTCGACAGAGGATGTAGCTACAGTAGTCAAACCATGATGCTATTTTGAAGCATTTGGCAGAACTGAAATACCATGATCTGGAACGAAAAGCGCTGGTTTGTTTACGAGATTTGAAGCTTGGTGCAAAGGTGTTGGCAAGAGTGGAAAGTGGCGCATGTTCCTGTAAGCTGAGAAGTTGTACAGAATATTATAGCAAAGCGGATGACAAAACGCCTATTGACTATGTGTACAACCTTGAAGCGAGTTTCGATCATCACATGGGAATTACAGACTTTGGTGACAGTAACAGTTAATGATAGTGTTTAAAGTAAAAATACTTGAACATTTACTATTATGATCATTGGCCTTTGTTTATAGGGCTTTTTTGTTGTAGCTATGTCCTCGGTGGTAACAATTGAAGAGAATGGTTGCATTCCTATTGTTGTAACGTATGAAACAATTGTCCTTTTTCTCTTTAAAACGATGAGAATTATTGGGCAAAAATACTTCTACATGAAATGCTTGCTAGAATTCACAATGCATTCTATTGTATGAGCTTCTACATGTAAAACAAAACACTAAAAAATACTAAATAATACGAACTTCGAACAATAGTTAATTCAATTTGTTAGAATGCACAATTTCATAGATTTTTTCTCTATTAGTTAATTGTTTTTTTCTGTTAGTTTATTGATGTAATAACAATACACTAGTTCAGTGTTTCAATATACTAGCTCTTACAAAACTAAAGACATGGTCCTCTAAAAGCAAAAGCTGAAGACATAATAAACAAATAAATTAAAGTCAGCACCCATTCTCATTTGCAAAATGAAACAACAGATTAGGTCAAATTTGTAGGAAAAATGTCTGGTACAATAACAATTCACACGACTTACTCTTCTACGCTCACTTCATTCAATCGCATATTCAGCGTTAATACCATAACCCACGAATATTCATACCCACAAATTGACAACCTGCCGTTCACCGAAGTTTCTTAGATGCGGACGTTTTCATTGTTTCGGTTTCGTTTTTCTTCTTTTATTCCCTTCTCAGGCAGACTACACTCTCAATCTCGGTTTGTTTCCAGTAATGTTGATGATGCTGATAATGTTGTTGCTTCATTCAATCGCAAGCTCCAGATGAATCCCACCCCATTCATTTTCGAATTCGATATTTGTTCACGTATGTAAACATGAATTACAATAAATGAAATATTCAGTGGAGCTGCCTATGAGGAGCTCCAAGAATACTCTAAAATGACTAATGTGAAATACAATGTGTAGGCTAGAATGAATGGATCGCTTTTGCTTTCTAAGTGCCATCTTTTATAGTCATCACTTCCTTGACCTAATGGGCCTCTCTTTGGATGTCCATGCCCATTAGCAGAATTGGCTACTCCTTCTCGGTGCATCTTATCCGTACATGACACGTGGAGCTGGAGCACGTGCTGCTTACATCACTTATTCGTGCAGGACACGTGACACACCATGAAACACTTCGTATGAGGACCACAACTTTCACTTGGACAGTAACGTGATGAAGAAGTGGAGCTCTTGTTGTTACATATTCTATAGCACATTCCCAATTCTATTTTCGTATGCCCCTTTTAGTTTTTAGATTCACTTATTCTGTAAGCATCTTAGAGCATGATTATCGGTGAGAATTCACCGTGTCTTCACAATTCCATATGCCACTGTGTCAGAGAGGGACTGATATTTGGCATGGTAAAAGAGTGGTTAAACTCAACAAAGTGGTAATGGAGTACTACCCACTTTTAACCGACAGTGCCTTACTTTTGATTATTTTTTCAATTGATAGGTAAAATATAATTTAAAGTATATTGTTATTGTAAGATAAGTGGGACCTATTTTAAAGTTTTAGAGGAGTAGTATGGATATTTAAAAAATGTAGTTGAGTGGTTTAAATAATTGGGAAGTGTGAAGTAATATAATGTATTATGTAGCTACTTGTCAATAGATTCACCAATAGGAAATAGCAAAGATGTAATGTAACACCTAGAAATGTACAGCATGATGAATGGAATGGCAAAAAAAAATTTAAATCTATTTTTTTTTTTAACTTGTACTCTTTATCATGCTATTTGTTCAAAAGAACATTCTCTTTCTTTTTTACTATTTGTGTGAAATTGTTACCTTTTTATATGTTCAATTCAAATGATTGGATTATTTTTTTATTTTAAAAACTGTTAATTCTCAAACGATAGATATATTACCTGATTCAAAAATACTAACCATAGGGATACTTTTCACATGTTTTAATTATTATTACTCGGCTATTTTCTCATTTTTATCATTTTAAATGTTTTGTTTTCATTAACATTTATGTAATGAGGTTGCTGGGAGAGGTCCATTCCACCATTACACACTGTACTAGTTTTTTTTTTTTTTTTTAGATGGATGATAATCCACAACCACCACACTCTATGCATCTAAAGAGACACTACAATGAAGTTAATACTTAGAGAAACGTATGACCTCTTTATTACAACTTTTTTGACAATTTTCTTTCTCATACTCACAATATATTTTTATTCTCTCTCTTCCCTTTTCTCTCTCTATTGTTTTGGACTAATGAAAGAGAAAAAATGAAAGTTGTCATCAAAGTTGTCCCAGATGGATGGTTGTATATATATCACTACTCTAATATTTAAGACATTAAACCCTTTAACCAACTATATTCCATATAGACATTAGTCACAATCAAACCCAATTTGTTCTCTTATTTTTTTTTGTCAGGTAGTTTAATTGCTAGAATTCACCTTATAAGGTAAATAAGTGAAGTGTTTGGGGTTCGAACTATGGTCCCTATATATAATAATGCATTGTTCTACCAACTGAGTTATGCTCACGGGACAATTTGTTGTCTTCTTTAATATTACTATAAGCTCTTCAAAGCAATACAACAAGCTTTTATTTATCCCAACTGTTGGCATAACCCACTTGGGTTGGTCTATTGGTATATAATTACTATTGTTTTTACATTTTATACAAAAGTGATAGAGTTGGTTTATGTTTTCAACATAGTATTTATTGATGATCGAAGAAAAAGATGCAAAATAAATAAGGGTATGTTGGTAAATAAATTAATATAATTGTAAATAACAAAGAGATTTTATAAAAAGGGACAAAAAAATTTCTGAAAAGAATCTTATAACTAGGGACAAGTTTTTATTGAAAACTTTTATATTCAATATTTCGAGAATTGAAGTATCTAAATCCTTAAAAAATGTCATTAAAACATTTGGGTTGATTTGGTAGTATTGAGTTGGGACTTATGAGTGTGCTCTTTCTTGAAGAAAAAAAATACATTACATTAGTGTGTGTAGCAAAAAGTACCATTCTACAATCACTTGTTTCTTTCTTCGAGACCCTGCTTTTTCAGGTTCCAATTTCCATTCTGCATTCCCTCAACCACAACCTGTCGTTCACCGGCGCTCCAATGTCGTTCTTAAGGTTCAGGTTTTTTTCTTCTTCTAATCCCACTTTCCTTTATTATTCTTTATTAAATCATTCACACTCACGTTCACCCTTATGGTTAAGGTCTTGCCACTCTCACTTTAGATCCATACCCAATGATTTTGATGTTGATAATGCTGTGCTCCAAATGCGTCATACTCCATCCATTGTTGAATTCACCAAGATCTTAACTTCCCTTGTTAAGACTAAAAACCACTACCCCACTGTTCTTTCCCTTTCCAGACAGATGGAATCCAAGGAATTAAG
>Ga0315914_1008094_pt1 | contig 14228 bp, 8 predicted proteins | sample MpolenodulesMG_FD_203920 | JGI IMG/M metagenome (GOLD analysis project Ga0315914, IMG submission 203920) | Medicago polymorpha root nodule microbial communities from Los Angeles, California, United States - elongated nodules | ecosystem: Host-associated > Plants > Roots > Nodule | place: USA...
AGTCATAGAAGAATAGAATCCTCTTATCCAATCAATATAATCACTACTTTTGTCATTGTCTGCTTCTTTCCAATAGATCAGGTACTGAATTGTAAAAATGTTTCCTTTTCTGTGGGGAAAAGCAATGGATTCATTGCTTATATTATGCATCATCCCACCATAAGGGTCCAAAATAACATACCCTTTCGGCTCATTTTCTAGAATATCCAATGCAATTTCTATACCTACAAGTGGAACATGGTGCCTTACAAAATCTGATTTGGCCTTAAAATATTCTTTACCTTGCATATACCTATTCCTCAAGTCAGAAACATCATTTAGTCCAGAGAAGAAAACAACTGACTCAATCCAACTCATTTCTCTACATTCTTCTTCTACAACACCCAATTCAGGAAAAACATGATTCAACATAGATATGGCCTTGGATTTAGTACCAAGATAAAACCCTTTAAATGTTGTTGATAAGCCTGGTTTTTCAGCTTCAGCCAAACCAGCACCAACAATGCATGATAAGTAGAACTCATCATCCAAATTTGGTGCCACATATTGCCATTTGTTCACTAGCTTTACAATATGACTTTTTGAGCCTGTTCTAGATAGAATAAAACCAGTTACAATTTGTGGCACTTTCAACAATTGAATTTTCCATGCATATACAATTCCCCAAAGACCACCACCTCCTCCTCTAATAGCCCAAAACACATCTTCGCCCATGGTTTCACGGTCTAATAATTGTCCATTAGCATCAACAAGAAGGGCATCAACCACATTATCGGCTGCAAGTCCATATTTTCTAGACAATAAACCAAATCCACCACCACCAATATGTCCACCAACTCCTACAGTCGGACATGACCCTGCTGAGAATCCATATGCATCACTTGCTTGAGAGATAACATAGTAAGTCTCTCCCAATGTTGCGCCGCCTTCAACCCATGCTGTTTCTGTCTTCATATCCACCCTAACATGGTTCAAATTCATCATGTCAATGATGACAAAAAGAGTACCATAATCAGCAACAGAGGAAGTTCCCTCATAGCTATGTCCACCACTTCTCACTCTTATTTCTAAAGAGATTTCTCTACAGCATGCTACACTTTTCTGTAGTTGCTCCAAACTCTCTGGAAGTACAATTGCTATTGGCTTAGGAGTCGCAGGTTCTGCAAACCGAAGGTTTTGAATTGAAAAATTGAGAATTTTGTAGTAATTATAAGCAGAGAATTGATCATGTTCTTTGTTAGGGAAAACAGTGAAGTTGTTTATGTTGTGGTTATCTAAACAAAAAGTGAAGTTCCCAAGTGAAGAAGATACACACAGAGAAACATCAAAAGGTAGAAACAGGAAACATAGAAGGCATAATAATTTTTTGAAGAAGTGGAACATGGCTTAATCTTGTGAATTTGCTAATGAATTATTACACTCTTAATGACATGATAGTATAATAAGATATCCAACCTAGATTTAATTATAGAAATTTAACGTGGGCTATTTCATGTTAATTGAAAAGTATTGATACTTTCAAAAACACATTCAAATGTTTTTTTAAACTCAACTTGTATGTTAAAAGTCTTTGTCTAGTTTCTACCAAAAAAGAAGGCTTTGTCCAGCGGATATCCTAAATAGCAGTTTTCGTCCCCTAACTTTCACGAATTTGCAATTTTGGCTCCCTAAGAAAAAAAAAGTTACAAAACCGCCCCTTAAGTTTTGCAACTGTAGCAGTTTTGGCCCCCTAAGGCTAAATTTTGGTAAAAAAAAATAAAAAAGATAACACGTGGCACCTCACTTAGGGTGCCACGTCAGCGTAGACCGAGTCAAAATTGGTTTTGGGGGCCAAAACTGCCACAAATGAAACCATAGGGGGCGGTTTTGTAGCTTTTTTTTTCTTAGGGGCCAAAATCATAACTTTGGAAAAGTTAGGAGGTTAAAACTGCTATTAAGCCTAGTAAATATAAACAATGTTGTTCCCAAAAATAGACTATGACCAATTATATTTGACACAAAATCCTAGTAATTAATCAGATGATGGATGAAGTAATTTAGTCATTGAAAATTGAAATCATAGACAACTAGTACAACTGCTGAATTCTTTAACAATCACTTCCATGGATGGCCTCTCAAAAGGAAACTCATACATGCAAAGCAAAGTTACTTTTGTCAATTTAGCTGCATCACATTCAAATATTCTTCCAACTATATAGTCATCCATGTATATGTATCTTTAATTAATAATAAATTAGTGTGAAACAGCTTCATTACTCTAACAATTTTTCTTAATACTTGTGATTTTTGTAAAGTACTCCTATAAAAAAAACTAGGAAAGTAATGTGTTGAATGCATCATTCTTAAAACAAGGCTTCTTCTGTAGACTTCTTAACAAGTGTCTTTATTTTACGACACTTGTTAGCATTTTCTTAATGATAAATACAATATATATAAACCTCTCTCTATATCTCTTTCATTTATACTCCATGGAATACAATTTTTTTGAAAAGACAATTTTATTAATATGTGTGAAATAGTAGTTAATCTGAGACACATAAAAGTATTTTAAATATTTTAAACTAATATCTCTTTTTGTTAAAGGTTTTTCAATTATGTCTTGTTTTTGTTTTTATCACATAATGAAAGACCCAATTGACAAAAACAAAGACTCGTTTTAAACATTTTTGTTTTTGGCAGATATACGAAATGACAAAACTATTATAAACTCACAAACAAATAAAAAAAGTATCGGAGTTCGAACCTCAATCATAATATTCGGACTAATAATTTTGACATTTTTTCAGTTGACCTAGAACTTGTGGATTCATTTGAAACACATGAGAAATGTAGAAACAAGGAGCAATTTGATGGTTTAGTCTAGTCAAAATTAAAGTAAGTAGATAGGTTTAAGACATATTTAAAAAAAAAAAAAGGGAAAACGGGGGATAAGGGTGCGAAGCGATATGATAGCTGCAAATGCAATGGCATGTTCGTCATGTTGGATTGCAGAAACAGCATGGAAATTGAAGTCACCACCGACCCTCAAATTCAAATGCTATGCCGCGACTCAGCCACAATCACAGTGTTCTCTTGTGCACAACGACGACCTCCAAGCTCTCTTACAGGTACTTCTCATTCCATTCCCCAACCTTCTAACTCAACCATTTCCTTTCTTCTTACAACTCTCTTCTTTTCTTTGCAGATTCTTCCCTCCGATTTGCATCACAATCTCCTCAACCAACCTAACCGCCAACAACTTTTGGAGGTCCCTATTATTTCACTCTCTTTTAGTACTGTCACGTCAATTAATGAATATAACAACTGTATTCATGTTTTCATTGATTGATGTGACAACACATCATTGAATGAATATATAAAATGACCATATAGAAAGACTATACTATACTAATTATTGAAATTGAACATTCATTCTTCATCAGGTTATATTGGATTTGGGCCGTTTTCCTGAAGCGCGTTATCTAGGCAAACACGGAAACCATTATCTAAGGAATTCCGAGGTAAAGTAGGCCAGATTAGAGTTTATAGAAACAGATTAATTTCCCACTTTTCTTATTTATAAATAATAGTGAGTTTTAGAATTCCAAGAAAAAAACAAGAATGTTTTGTTCAAAGGTATTTTTGTGATATGATCTCATGTGTGGAGGAATGTGTAGCTAGGTAACGGTGAGAGAGTTGGAATATGCTGAAGGAGCAGTTGGAGATTTTGGGAAGGACAATAGAGCTGGTATTGAAGGTACTTTGCACAGAATATCTGCAATAAGAAGTAGGAATGGTGGCATTGTTGGCTTGACCTGTCGAATTGGGAGGGCTGTCACTGGCCATATTGACATGGTTTATGATCTTCTTCAATATGGCAAGAGCATTTTATTTCTTGGAAGGTATATATAACTTAGCATCATTCGTAATTTAATTTCTAAAGCAAGTTTTGAGTTTATAAATTACTATAACATTTCAAATTCTAACATGCTCCTTCAAATGCGGTTTGATTCTACATATTAGATAAAAACTAATTCTCTTGTCAATTTTATCATCATATATTTGGCCTAAATATTTGATATTTTTTAGTGTAAAAGACTTGGTCGGTTCCATGTTTGACACTGTTAATTGTAATATACATATTCTGTTTGGATAAACGTCTTATTTGCAATTTATACCATAAGCGCTTATGTATAAACTATTTCTGTACCACAAGATAAACAACAAAATAGAATCATAAATTATAAAAAGGACTTATCATTGTGTGTTACTTAATTTATCAACTTTATGGAATCCTCCTATTAGACTCACCATGCACAATTTCTATACCAAATTTTGACGATGTATTTTATTCTTTCTTTCTTGCATCTCTTATAATTTGGATTCTCCCAGGCCTGGGGTTGGCAAGACTACAGTTATGAGAGAGATTGCTCGTGTTCTGTCAGATGAATTTCACAAAAGAGTGGTAAACTTATTTTTCAGCATCTCACTGCAAGTTTTCTTCCTAAAAGTAGCATTATAGACCAGTTCATGATAGAATGAATTCTTTCAAATTGGGTAGGTGATTGTTGATACCAGTAATGAAATTGGAGGTGATGGCAATATTCCTCATGCCGCAATAGGTGGTGCACGTAGAATGCAGGTATCCGAGCCATCAATGCAACATAGCGTGATGATTGAGGCAGTTGAAAATCATATGCCTGAGGTGATTATAGTAGATGAGATTGGCACAGAAGCTGAAGCTCATGCATGCCGGTCGATTGCTGAGCGTGGCATCATGCTTATAGGGACTGCTCATGGACAGCAAATTGAAAATGTCATGAAGAATCCTACACTCTCTGACCTGGTTCGTTTTGATTTTCATATTGATGTACCAGTAATCTATGATATTTTTCCCCCTTTTTAAAAAGTTGAAATCTCTAGCTTCATTCAGTCATTTATCTGACAATCATTCATATCACTTTCTTGACTGTTAACTTCAACTGTGTTTCAAATAAATAAAAAAATAGCTGTGTTGATTTTATGTGTCCAAAGTCAATATGTTGCTTATTTCAGGGTCTAAAGGCCTTTACTAATTTATTATGGTTAGACATGCTATTTCATTGATGAATTTAATAACTCTACTTAGAGGATGCTGGTAACTATATCTTATTTTATGGTGTACTAGAAATTTCATTAGAATGTCTGAAGTATCCTGAAAATTTGTTTCACTAATTCAGTTGAGGTACAGATTGAGTAGAACGATATTTGATGTTAAAGAGATGCTTGATGTGTGGAACTGAGTCATTATGTAATCTAATAATCTTTAATATTCAAAATTTCCCCTCCTTTTGCTTTATCAGATTGGTGGAATTGAAAGCGTTACTCTGGGAGACTATGAAGCCCGAGCAAGAAAATCTCAGAAGACTATTCTTGAGAGGAAAGCTCCTCCAACATTTGATTTCTTGATCGAGATGAGAGATAGACACTACTGGATTACACATCAGGTATGTTAATTGAGCTTTTATTACTAATATAGTCCATTTTCAATTTGACATACATTTGGTGAAGGGCTTCTGGTAATAGCTAGTGAAGGTCACACGTTATCACATTTTAAATTTTATTATTGTAACAGGCTTCTATTTTTTTGTTTTTGAGATGTCATTATTTTATTTTTTTAAAATAGACTGCAGCACCATCCATCATATTCCATATCATCACACCATTTTCTGTTAATAACATCGTCTATATCCTGATAATTGTAATAATTTTAAAAAAAAAGTGCTGCCACAATGGTTTGTCATCAATATCGGGCCAGTAAAGGGTCCGTTTGGTGCGCATGATATGATAGAGACATGATATGATTAAAAAATGGATAAAGATAGGATATGATAGTGACATGATAGATACTTATCATGTCACACGTTTGGTGTACACATGATAAGAAAGATGATAGCATTATTTTATCATATCATGTGTTTGGTATGCACTTGTTATTGACATGATATCGTCTGCCCCCTTCGTCATTCCATCATACCATATTCATTGTCTCTGAGCACCGTCGCCGACCTCCATCTCCAGTCGAAGATGCACCTCACCCTAAACTCTTGACCCTCACCATCTGTGAAGCCACCGGCATAGCAATCGTATAGTGTTGCCAGCGTAAAAATAGTTCAGGATGCAAAAATCCAATCTCCTATTCGTGTACAACAGCCAATAGGAATTGATAGGGAACAAAAAATTCATATCCTTTAATTGAAATTATGTTTGATGTCGTTAAATCATTTTGGGAATTGAATTAAAATTGAATTGATTGGAATTGATATTGAAAGAGAAGAAAGAATTGATTTTTAATTGAAATAAAAAAAAAAAAATCAACAGCTTGTCGTTAAATCATTATGGGGAATTGATTTGAAATCAAACAATTGAAAACAAAAAATTGATATTCAAGAGAAGAAGATCACGATATGGAAACCGTAAAACTTTCTATCATGCTATCAGGTTGAAAAGCAAGTGTAGAAATCGACTGGGAAGAAAATCAGTAAAAAAAAGAGAAAAAAAAACATTAAGAAAGGTGGAGGCAGTGGGAGTCGAAGGAGATATTGTGACAAAAGATGATACTCGCGTTTTATAGGTTATGCTATCAGGTTGCTAACCCACCAAAAACTAAGGATAAAAATAACAAAGGGGAAGTAGGATAGGATTAAAAATAGGTTTAAATTATCATTTCCTATTGATGCACCAAACACTGGATTGAACCAGGATATGATAGTCTTATCATATCCTGTCTTCCTATCATGCGCACCAAACGGGAAAGGTTGTAAATATGTCATTGGTTCAAAGCTCAACGTGGATTTGAATCTCCTGCATCATATTTGTGATGATTAGTTTTGTTGATTGTTTGATTTCATCGCTTAAAAATTTAGTCTAGTGGAATTGTTTTGGTCCTGAACTAAAAAGTGACGGTACTTTCTGTTAATGAGATGTTTTTAAGCCAAAATATGAGTTGGTTTTAAGTTTAACTTGTTTATTTCATGTTATCTTTTTGCAGACCGACAAAAGTGTAGATATTTTGCTTCGAGGCAAGACCCCACAGGTTGAGGTAATTCTTCAGTGTTATACTTCTCATTAGTATATTTCGTTAGAAGTCCTTATTTTCAAGAATGATATGCTTTTCTATTTCTGTTATTATTTGTTGTTTGTGTCTGTAATACTTTTCATTTATTTCGGTTGTGGCTTGACAATATGCACAGTTTATTACAATAAATTTTTCCAAATGAAATGACTGTTTGATTTTTGGTTGAGGTTAGATGAAAAGGTATCTTTATTCAGGTTCTTCACTATTTTCAGAAAATAGTTAGTACAACAGAAGTATAAGTTTATACCTAGCGTGGTTCGTCTTTTCCACACGGGCTTTTGCCCCAATTCTCATTCTTCCAGTTCAAGCTAGGATTACATTAGTGTGTGGCACAATGAATGTCCATCTATATTTCCTAGAATCCCAAATTTGCAATGACTGTAAAAGTTTTCTTCAGATATGAATTTTGCCACAAAACTTATTCCCTGATTTTATGGAAGTTACATATAACATCACACTTTTCTAGACCAAAACATACAACATGCGATGTATCATGTATGCTTTCATTAACTTCACATTAGGTTGCAAATGTATGGAGTAGCTTCCTATAATATGAAGGTTTATGCTCAAAGGTTTAGAGTTGGTGTGTGATAAATCGGCGTATGGATATTATTTCTCTTTTACATTTGGTTCATAAATATGCTCTGGTCATATGGTGCACATTACTTGTTTCCTATCATAATATACCCAGAAAAGAGGGCCTAGAAAGTTAATATTATAACATGTCTGCCCAATGTATTAATGATCAATTCAAGGTCACTCTCATATTATCAGAATGTTTCTTATTATGACTCATGATGTCTCGTAACTTTTTTGCAGGTAAGAAAAAGAGATGAGAAATGCAAGGTTGTGATCGAAAAATCTAAAGCATATGATAAATGCCAAATTTGATTTTCCTCCCTTTCTTTCCATAATATAATTCACTTTACAAAAAATTTTATGTTTTAAATTTATAAACCCATTCATTTTGTAAAATGTGTTTTGTTGATATTACTATGTATATCTGTGTATACCTCTCACTTTATGTTCCATATATAAACAATTTACAACATGATGACATCTAGTTAGAGCATACCATTACCATACTAACGCCTAGGTTTGTAGGGACAAGCAATTGTTTTCAATGTGTTTCGTCAAAATGCATCTCATAAAACTGTACCTCTGTGTGCATTATCTCTCTTCCTTCTGATTCTGAGATCATTAACTTTTCTTGATTGAGGATTATGATTGTAATGTAGCTTGGTAGTGTATTGCCTACATTTGCTTATTTATTGTCTAGTCTAGATGCATAATATCATAGTTTTATCTAATTGGTGTTGTCGACTTGATGTTCTAACCTTGGTTTGAAAATGCCTCTATCGGCCCCTACAATGCTGCAAAAAGTCCCCCATATACCGGAAGATAATTTCCGATAGCATAAGCATATCGGAATGCACCTTCCAATCAGCCTTTTTTCCACTAAAACCTGTGGTATTCTACTTTCAGATAGACCTTTATCCAGCTTGAGCAACATGGGGGCCTATGGAGCAATAGCATAACATATAAATACTATCTAAATGCAAACTCGTGCGGCTCCTAGCCCCACTCATGAATGTTGACAGTTAGATTTTAATTAAGTGTCAATCATGGTACTTATACTAAGCAGTAAGAGATTTCGGTTCAGTATTCCCTGATAGAGGCTTTGGTTTTATGGGGTGCTCAGTTTCACATAAATGAGATGATTGGTGGAGTATTTAAGTGGCTTGATTCTTCCTGTTAATGACTAGCTTTTAATGTATAGTTTTCCAAATACTTAGACATTTGTCCGTTGGTATCAAGCCCCACACTGAAGAGTATGAGATGTTTAGTTTTCAGGGTGGTGTTATGATACAGGGATTTGAATATGATGTTCAAGCCCCACATCGATTAGTATGAGATGTTTGGTGAAGTATTTAAGTGGCTTGGTTCTTGGTTCTCCCCTTAGTAGCTAGCTTTCAAGGGAGTGTTCTTCAAGTGCTTAGGTACTTATCATTCCCTTTGCATGGCCTAAACATGAAAATAGTTTGGGTTTCTTTGACTGCACTCTTCTTTTTTAAACAAATTTATAAAACTATTTTCAGAAGAAAAAATAGTAGTATTATTTGAAGAGTTTTTGAGACGAAATAACAAAGGTTTGATAGATTTGGTTTTAGAAATTTTCTTAAAAGTGGAGGAAGGGTTCTGATGACTATGGTGGACGGCGTTGGGGCATCAGTGGTGATGGGTGGCTGTTGTGATGATGAAGGGTGTCTAGCATCTACCGTTGTGGTGAATAGTGTTGGATAACAACACTGGTTATGGAGATTGTTAAATTATGGCAACATTGGTGGAAAGTACCAGGACATAATGGCGGCGGCAAAGGATGGTGATTATGACAATGGTTGTTGAGCTTGAAGGTATCATATAGCATTGGTGATTGTGCAGTATCAGGTGGTAGTACTGGTGTGGTGTTGAGTTGCTGTGATAGTTAAATGTCAAACAATAGTGACAATTAGAGGTGGGCAAAAAAACCAAAAACTGAACCAAACTGTTGAACTGGACTGAACTGAACCAATATTGAACTGAACCGGTGTATAAGAATTCAAAACTGAACTTTTTTAAGTATCAGTTACTAACCGAACTGTTTTGAAAAATAAAATAGAATGAACTGAACCCAAATTGGACCAAATTCATTCCTCTCTTGCGATCCAACCAACAAAACCTACAAGGCATGATTCATTCCTCCGTCGTGATCCCTCCGTAACGATTCATCTCCAGTCACCGTCGGGATCCCTTCGCAGTGATTCATCTTCGCCGTCAAAACCAAAATCTGACCGGAAAACGTTGACGCCATCAGATTCAGTTTGAAACTCATCCAGGATCTCCTTTTTCTCAGTTTCACTTTTCCGATTTTCCAATGCGGTTTGATTTCAACAACCCAAGAGATTTACTTTTTCCGATTTCAACAATCCAACGCCATTTACTTTTTTGGTTTATTAACCATACATGTTTTCAATCATGGCGGAGGAAAACTCTCATTCAGAAATTTTGTCACAAGAAAATGAAATTCAAGAAGGAGCTGCTGAGCATTCTCTATCACCAGGAGAAAGAAAGAAAAAAAAGATGAAACTAAAGTAGTAATTTAGTTCAGTTTTTTTTTTTAAAATCAAAACAGTTAACCATTTTGAAAACTAGTTCGGTTTGGTTCAAACTGTTCCATTATGGTTCGGTTCAGTTCGGACACAGTTTTGGGTCTAAACTGAACTTTGCCCATCCCTAATGACAACGATTGAAGGGTCAAGTAGTAGTGGTGGTGATGACTATGAAAATTGTTGAGTGACAATGATGACAACAATGATTGGCAGTGAAGGATTTTTTTTATGGTAGTGGTGGGAAGTGTGAAAAAACACAACAAGGTTATATGTCATGCTCCTTCACAGTGGTTGAAGCAAATCCCTTCATATTCAATCCCACACCTCAAGCATTCTTTGCCTCATTGGTGTTGGGTGCCTTCAATGTGTTTACATGAACACTTGGGTTTAAGAGTCTATTGGCAACCCTAAACAGAATTGTTGTAGGCTAATATATAAACTCTTATTCACATCTCACATACCACATCAAGCGATCACCTCATTAGTTGATCGATCCCATTTATTTTTATCCAAGATTTAGTGTATGTCAAAAGTTTTCAACCAAAATACTAATCATTGTGTAGTACTTAACTGTAGTTGGTCAAACACTATTTTTAACATTATCGAGAATCAAACCTGAGAGCACGAGGTTGACTCTAGAGGCTTACAATCATTAGGCCAAGAAGTTTGGTCGTTGATGGATCTCATTTAACACTTAACAACAAGAACTATTACTGTTAACAGTCAAAACAAATAGGATGGAAAATTCAAAACTAAAATGGAAGGACTAGAACCAAACTCAAATGTATTTTAAGAGGCTAAAAACAAATTTAAGCCTTGTAATAATATTATCTTATCTTTTATTTACTTCTATATGAAAATAGTAATAATTAATGTAATAATATAAGATAAGATCGATTAGTATTATCTTATATTACTTAGCCGGCAACTCTTCTATATATCCAGATATGTAGAGCCACTTCCCCCACTCAAATTGCATACACTTCAATTTTTTTTTACTAAATGCAGGTGTTCTATAGTTTTTGTGTTTCTATTTTTGTCTGTTTTCTATGGGTGGTGATTCCATGACAGTGTTCAACTTCACTCTTCCAACCTTCCAAACTCCAATATTAAACTATGGCCGGCCATAATTATGCATGGTTTCTACGTATCTCCATCCTTTTTGTCTTAAACATTTTGGAGTCACTCTCCAATCTTCATGAACTTAAACATGTCTTATACCAATCAAAAACCACCACGCTCCTCACTCTTCACATTTACAACCTTAAACCATGTTCAACTTCAAAAGATTATGCCTTCTAATATTTTTCCTCTTGCTATCCTTTGATGTTTCTTTGTGTTTATCTTCTTCACTTGGGAAGTTCAAGTTTTGTTTGGATAATAACAAAATAAAAAACTTTACTGTTTTCCCTTACAAAGAACATGATCAATCCTTTGCTAATGACTACTACAAAATTCTCAATTTTTCAGTTCAAAACCTTCGGTTCACGGAACCAAATATTCCTAAGCCAATAGCAATTGTCCTTCCAGAGACTTTGGTGCAGCTACAGAACAGTGTAGCATGCTGTAGAGAATTCTCTTTGGAAATAAGAGTGAGAAGTGGTGGACATAGCTATGAAGGAACTTCCTCTGTTGCTGATGATGGAACTCTTTTTGTCATCATTGACATGATGAATTTGAACCATGTCTGGGTGCATATGGAGACAAAAACAGCATGGGTTGAAGGCGGTGCAACATTGGGAGAAACTTACTATGCTATCTCTCAGGCTAGTGATGAATATGGATTCTCAGCTGGGTCATGTCCAACTGTAGGAGTTGGCGGACATATCGGTGGTGGTGGATTTGGTTTATTGTCTAGAAAATACGGACTTGCAGCAGATAATGTGGTTGATGCCCTTCTTGTTGATGCTGATGGACGAGTATTAGAACGTGCAACCATGGGAGAAGATGTGTTTTGGGCTATTAGAGGAGGAGGTGGTGGTCTCTGGGGAATTGTATATGCCTGGAAAATTCAATTGTTGAAAGTACCACAAGTTGTAACCAGTTTCATTGCATCCAGAACAGGCACAAAAAATCATATTGCAAAGCTAGTGAACAAATGGCAACATGTGGCACCAAATTTGGAAGATGAGTTCTACTTGTCATGCTTTGTTGGTGCTGGTTTGCCTGAAGCTAAAATAATAGGCTTATCAACAACATTTAAAGGGTTTTATCTTGGTCCCAAGTCGAAGGCCATATCTATATTGAATCAGGATTTTCCTGAATTGGATGTTGCAGATGAAGAATGTAGAGAAATGAGTTGGATTGAGTCAGTTGTTTTCTTCTCTGGACTAAAAGATGGAGCTTCTGTTTCTGACTTGAGGAATAGGTATATGCAAGATAAAGAATATTTCAAGGCAAAATCAGATTTTGTAAGGAGCTATGTTCCTCTTGTAGGTATAGAAACTGCATTGGATATTCTAGAAAAGGAGCCTAAAGGGTTTGTTATTTTGGACCCTTATGGTGGGATGATGCATAATATAAGCAGTGAATCTATTGCTTTTCCCCACAGAAAAGGAAATATTTTTACAATTCAGTACCTGATCTATTGGAAAGAAGCAGACAATGACAAAAGTAGTGATTATATTGATTGGATAAGAGGATTCTATTCTTCTATGACTCCTTTTGTTTCATATGGTCCAAGGGCTGCATACATTAATTACATGGATTTTGACCTTGGAGTAATGGAGCTAATTAGTTTTGATGATGATTTGGTAAAAGCAAGAGTTTGGGGTGAAAAGTACTTCTTGAGTAACTATGATAGACTAGTTAGGGCCAAGACTTTGATTGATCCTGACAATGTTTTCACCAATCAACAAGGCATTCTTCCTATGTCATTTGCTAGTTCCAAAGCCCAAGTACTAAGTTCATAAGTGATCCATATTCGTAAAAGGGTTTACTGTGTTCATTTGAATAATATGGCTTCAAAAGAAAACTAATGCATTACAGTTTGAATTTAGCTTAAATTTCAGTTTGTAATCAAATCACTCTAGCATTTAACCAGATTGTAAGTTAAATATGCATATGCAAACACAATAAACTAGCTCATGATTCAGTTTATAAACAATTGTGAGGGGCTGTTAATACATGAAACTAAATTGTTTCTATACCTTTTATTTAGGTTAGAGCAAGGCCTGCCATAAGCCGGTAAAATGCTTTATTGCCAATCAACTACATGAGTATAATATGAAGTTTAGTTAAAAACAGAATACTAAAGCTACTGCATACCTTCTTCTATCTCAATAATTTTTATATCAGACATAAATCAATTTAATAATAAGTTCATGTTAACCTTTTCTTTTTGACAAGTAGTTCATGTTAACCTGTTCCTTTTGTTTTGGCGGAGCTAACTACCAAGTTATACTAGTCTGATGTAGACAAAGTTTAAGGTATGGTCTTGATAAAAACAGATTTTTGAGAAGTCTTTTTGAATATTTCTTGCTTTGGGATATAGTGGAGCATCTTCATTTACGGCATTTTGGACTCCTAAGCCAGTTCATGTCTATAGGAAAGACAACAAACAAGAATGTAGCCTAAAAATATGGACGAAGGAGTTTTTTTCCCATCTCAACATCACTTGGAATATATGATTTTTTTTAACCGTGTATCCTTTGTGAGCAATTGTAAAGACTAATTTTTCGAGCAAAGTAGATAGGACTACAATGAGTGACAAAACTCTACCTCAAAAGATTTAACACTATTGTATTTTCATGGATGAATTTAAATTTAGAACCTCTTATTAAGTTGGAAGTGAACCCTTACCATATCATTCTGGTGTTCTTGGAGGGATGTCAATGGGTATCCGCAGGTACGGGTTGTATGATATCCGTCCCCGCCCCGTTAAATAAATATGGTACCCGTACCCGTCCCCATATCCGTGCGGGTATCTCTATACGGGTAATCCACGGGTATTTAGATACCCACGGATATCCGCGGGTACCCAT
>Ga0315914_1008102_pt1 | contig 14220 bp, 7 predicted proteins | sample MpolenodulesMG_FD_203920 | JGI IMG/M metagenome (GOLD analysis project Ga0315914, IMG submission 203920) | Medicago polymorpha root nodule microbial communities from Los Angeles, California, United States - elongated nodules | ecosystem: Host-associated > Plants > Roots > Nodule | place: USA...
CGTTGTCTTAAAAAAAAGTCTTGATTGTCTTGATTGAATACCACAAGATTTAATTAGATTTTATAAAAGTCTTGATTGAATACCACAAGACTTTTTTATCATAAAAAAGTCTATTAAAATCGTTTGAAATCTCAATCCAATACACCCTCCTTAAAACTTAAAAGTCGTCGTTCTCTCGTCTTAACTATTTAATCTTTCACTACAAAATTGATTATCTTCATGATCGTTTAAGAAGTAAATTTATTAGAGAGTTATAGTTTAGGGAATAATTGATTGTTTATTCTTTTTTTTTTTTTTCCAAAGGAATTATATCAAATAATTAAAATCAAAAAAATAACAATCATAAATTTTACGAACTAATATTTTTAAATAATATTTAGTAAAATCAAAATTTTGAGTTTCACGAACTAATTATATTTTATTAAATGTGAATTATATGTCATAAATATCATATACACTTGCTTTCTATTTCGTAAAACTGAAGAAAATGTAAGATGGAGAAGTTGAGAAAAGTGAAAAGAATATTGTTGAATTTTTTTTGAAAAATATGGTGAGGCAACAAGTTGTGCGAAGGAATGATATGTTTTTACTTTAAAAATTGTTATATAAAATAGGAAAAAACGCAATGCATGTTTGATATTACAGTAAGTTAATCAGAATCACATTGAACCACTATAATTTTATAGAAGTTATATTTTGAAGTGTATATTCATAATGAATTTGAAGAAGGCTCGTCGTAATTTCGACAAACCAACTGACAATTCAAACATACATGTAACTTTTGTAAAAGGTTCACTGTTATTAAACTCTATGTGATATCAAATACGTACTCTATTTTTTGGCATGATTCCAAAACATTTAATTGAATGCATATTCTTAGTTTTTTTATGTTTTTTTTTCACTTAAATACTCTTTTGTTGTAAAAGAAGAATTGAAGCATTTGGGGTCCAGGAGAAAAGTACTTTGCACTACAGACCTTCCACTGAAGTTTCTGACTTCTTGCACTCGCAAAGACAAACAAGTATGAAATCCTTTTGCAGACAAATATGCTCGCAATGACCATGCTTTGATGGCTACGCTGCTTGTTTGACTGAATTTCTGCCTTGTAATTTCCTTGTTGTGTATGGCTTTATCACTTGTAACAAAATTAAACTACCATGCTAATAATTACATAACCGATGTAAAATAACGTGTAAAATCAAAGTTGTGAAGAATTTGGGAACATGCCTTTTTTATTAGAATTTTTTTTTATTAAGTTTCAACATTTGACGCCTCCAATTGAGAGCCAATTTAACTTGTGTGAGAAAACTCATAATTCCAATTTGAGCATTAGCGCGTGTTTGAAACCATGTACCAGAGTCATTTTCATATTCCAACATGTATTTTTCATTGTGAAAACTAGAAGATTCAACATAGTTTTTCCCTCATTATTTATCACCACCGTTGTTTCATCTGCACTATTGTAATACCAAATATTGACTAATTAATTTCATACTAGATCAAAACAGCCTATTTGTTCACCTTAGAAGACTTATAAGTAAGAACGCAAACCGGATAAGACATTAAAAAAATCAAATCCAAGCCCAAAATAAATTCTATGATAGATAATAGGTTAGTGTTAAGCTATAGATGTTTTGACACACACACAAAATCTGTACAAGTAAAGTCTTGTTTCCTATAAGTTTGCAAGGACATAATATATGCTTATGCCAGGGTCGTAGTTCGAACACCGAACATCACACTTATTCACATCAAATGGTGAATTTTTAAAATATAATAAAAGAATTTTCATTTTTTTTACCTTTTTGTTAATGTTAGTGATCTACCTAACATAATATATGTGTTTTTTTTAGAGGAGCATAATATATGTGTTGTAAAGACAACTAATTGAACAGTTCATAATCAGAATGCTAATTAACATGAGCCTACTTACATTCAATAGTAAAATAAAAGGGATAATTGCAATGAAAGTTTAACAAAACTCTACTAATATACTTTTGAAAGAACGATCACAATATGCCAGATATTGGCATCGCTGGATGAAACAGAACCCACGCTTTGATCACAAATCATATTCTCACTGCTGGACGTGGAATTATTCTCCTTTTACTTGACCCTTGTTCTCTTAATGCATGATATGAAAGTATTTTCCAAGTACTTGCCTCAAACTATTTTCCCTTTTCCTAAAAATAGAAACTATTTTGCCTTTGGTGCATGCATGTGGCGAATTTCTCCACATGTGTCTTTTTTTATGACCAGTCATCGATTCTTTGGTACATTTTGGACTCCTTGGCTAAGGAAGGAATGAAGCTATACAACAAAACCGATAAAAGGAAGAAGCATAAAATTTCACCCTTTATATTTCATTATTTCCTATCAATCACTTCGGGGAAGTTTACCCATAATTCTTTTCTTTTTAAACTGTAACATAATGGTGTAATTTATATTTATTTATGTATGTAAAAATTCAATTTGATAACATTGTTGAGTTTTATTCTCTAGTGATAAAACAATAATTACTTAGTCCCCGTGAGCTTAGATTAATTGGTAGAGACATTGCATAATTTATGCAGGGGTCGGGGTTCGAACCCCGAACACCCAACTTCTTCACAATTAATTGTGTGAGCTTCAGCCAATAGGTTACTAGAAGAAAAAAAAATTACTTGAGGCAAGTACAAAACTATTTTCTTATTAAAAAACTTTGAAGTACTTAGTAACCGAAGATAATTTTCAAAACATGATTAAAACTTGAAGATGACATTCCCTTAAAATGATGAACAAACTTCTCACTGAGACATTAATATATTGGGATGTATGAGGAGTTGAGGACCAATATCATCAATACCAACCCAACACTCCCAACTAGATTCCCTCTTTCAAAAGGAATAAAGGAAGGGTGACCCCATTAAGCTGATAAGGTTGTGCTTGGAATTATTAGTGCTTGATACTTTTGTACAGATCCCAATGTTAATAACCAAAAATATTGGTCTCTCTCAGTGTTTCCCCTTTCACAGTTTTCAATGAAATCCTTGACCGGGTGTGTCTCCTAACATTTCAGACTTAAACAAAGTAACAAACCATCATCCTGCTATAATGGTCACTTTTTGTTTTTTTATAATGACCAACTAACAAATCAAATTTTATAAAGTAACAGCAAGAGATGTTTTTGGAGCATTTGTTAAATAAATAAAAAAATATAAATGTTGTATTCAAAATTACATTTTTCATACTTTTTAAATGTTTTATTTTTTTGGATTACAAGATAGCCGAAGTCCAAAGAAAAAAGACAACTATCAGTTAACTAGTTGCGATGTGAAAAATATCAATAGAATCAGCTAATATTAACGAACTAATCTAAGCATGACAATGATCATATAATATTAAGGAAAAACCTCATTCATAAGCCATATTTGTCAATGTGTCTGCGCAAGCATTTGCTTCTTTGTATCATTGTATGAGTGTCGAATTTGGACCTTTCAATTCAAATTGAGCAGCTTCCTAATGTTTTGTAAAAGACTCCAAACCGCCGATGATACCCTTTCGTCGAAGTAATAGTAGAGACTACTATTGAAGAGTCTACGTAAAGCTCCAATTTTTTAATCTCACGAGAATGAACGATTTTCAAACCTTCAAAGACTCTCTGTAATTTTGCAATATAAGCACTGCAACAACTCAAACCTTTTGAAAAACCGCACATCCAAGCATCATTTTCTCCCCTGATAACTCCACCACAACCGGCATAAAGGCCACCTTTGGAAGCTCCACCAGTATTAAGTCTTATCCAACCATTATCCGGAGGCCAGCAATGAGCATTTTTCAATTTTGTAGAATGACAAAGTTAATTGTTACCTAATATTTAGGTCAAGTACCTCTATTTTTTAAAAGAAATTCAAAATTTTATTTAGGAGAGATAATCACAATATTAGCGGAACCTATTTTAAAAATTATTTTCAAACATGAATCTCATCATATTCTTCTTAGTGTTTTTCTCTTTTCAAATTCAGTTTATTTTATCACTTCAATTCATTTGTTACCAAAATAATTTTTGATTCATGACTTTTTTATAACTTCGACTTTCACACATGTTCCTTCTTTAAATCACCTTATAACTTCCTCTAAACTAGTCTTTTAAAATTTTGTTAAAAACTATTTGAAAAATTATTCTTAACAAAATCAAAATGACAGTATGATTTTGTTAAAGTTTTAAAGTGTAGCATTTACCAAAATTGTGAAAACTCATGGTAATTCCACTAATCTCGCCTCAAATCCAACATACACTTCATAAAAAAACATTTTATGAAACTAATAATGCATCATATCTTCAATACATACTTTTAAGTATATGTTTTCAAATAAGTATTCTCTAAAAACCAGAACATGATTTCCTTTAAATCTTTACAAAATGTCTCCCCGTTCATATAATTTTAGTCAAGAAAAGTAACAAGATATCATAAACCTTATTTTGTATGTAGTGTGTAACATCTCATTCAAATGATTATCAATGGGAACACTCCAAGTAAACAAAAGCTGCACTTTCATAGGGCCTTGAGAGTACTATGTCTCTTGATGCCCCAAGATTTCACTTTCTCTCCTTACAAAGCAATCACATTACTCATCAATGAGTAAAGAACACAAAGAATATCTTTATTTTCCTTTCTTTATTAAAGCAAGTTCCCCTCCTCCCCCTTTTTAAATTCAAAAATATTCCTATTTATTTCACACCCAATTTACTCTCCTCACACATCTAAATATACTTGAGTAATTGAGTCACTCTAAATTTACCTTAGTCTACACTTAAAGAACAATAACTTCAACCTCAAATACCAAACAATTCTCCTTATTCCCCTCACAAACAAAATTTTCCTATTACCTAAGATGTCTTTACAAGAACAACCAATGCAGCAACAACAACAACAGCAACCAGTTCAAGTTTATCCAACCACTGTCACATACCAGTATGCACCACCTGAACCTGACCACCATTCATCAAATGGATCATTTGGGTCAGTATTTGTCGTCTTAGCCATCATAATAGTAATTTCTGCTGTTGCTTGTTGTCTTGGAAGGTTCTGCAGCCGCCGCGGCAACGGCAAAAGCCACAGTCAGAAACCTGTTAAGCAGCAGAATCACCAACACTCACGTCCAAAAGAAGTTGATATTGAATTTGGATTTGACAAAAAGGTTGCAGCTTCTAAGCCTATGAATAATGGACATGGAGGCTTTTCAAAAAATAATGGACATGGAAGCTTTACAAAAAACAATGGACATGGAGGTGTTAGAGTACAGAAGCCAGTTGCTCAAGGTCACCATGATATGAAGAGTTTTGAAATAAAGCTTGGTCCTCCTCAAGGAAAGTATAGGCCAGGTGCATAATGGAGTTACAAGAGAGTATTATGTAGACATAATCCATCTTCTTAATTATATCAACCATTTTGTTGCTATTTATCTTCTCTGTTTTTCTCTGTCTCTTAGATTTCCAAGTGCAAGATGAAATGTATAATTATCTTTTCTATTTCTTTATTGCATGCCAATGTTTTATTATGGATTGTGAAAGTAAAAACAATGTAAACATATAGAAATAATTAATTGGATTGAAAATGATGGTTTTGGGTATTGAAGTTAAAGTAATTTATAATATATATTTTCAGAAAATTAATGTCATTTGAATTGGTTCTTAATTAAGTGAAAGAAAGAATTACTAACAACAACTAGTTAGCTTTTATTGTTAAATTCCAAAACTACATTAGATTAACATGCTTATTCATCTTGAAAAAGATGAATTATAGGCTTATAGCCACCAGACTACTTGACAAAAAAAACATATGGTGTACAGCAAAGAATGATTTAGCTGGCGATCCACAGGACCCGAATTGCCTATGGTTATTGTTTCGCACAATTTCACATAGTTAAATCTCGGCCATTAGTTTGAGATCAAACGGCTCAAATTACATATTCATTAAATTAATTTAAACCGATCTCAACTACTGATTTAGATCGAACGGTCTATGTACGATCTAAACTACTTTGTGACCAAAGAAAAATTATTCAGCCATAAATTCAAAATGGAAAACACAAAATCATACAGTTGTTTTATACAAACTCAATGTTAGTTGTTTTATACAAACTAAATGCAAGAAACTCAATCTTCCATCGTATCCCTCATTATAGTATAAGATATATATAGTACACATATATAGTACAAGTTTTCAATGGTCCCCGCTATTAAAAAATGGAGGAAAGGAAACAGAACAAAAATTGAAGAGAGTTTAACGTTGTTGATTGTCAAGTTTGGCTGAAGTGTCATATATTATATAGGTCCAATTTCCCAACTCTGTAAATCAAAACATTCATGATGTTGCATAATTGCATTGTATAAATAGGCAATGTAATTTCATGAATTGGACTTTTGTGAAATTAACGGAGTTTCAGCTTTTTACAGTGCCGTTTTAGTTTTGGATATCTTTAATGTCTGAATTACCACTTCAAGATTTTTGCACCAGGGCAGATCCAGACGTTTCTCTTGAATTGTATTCTGAGCTGTACATATCAAATTCAGAGTCAGTAAAACTTCCATTAGCCATCCTTTTGAATCTCATAATGTCTTCATTATATTGCCCAGAATCATAAACTGTGCTCTGACCAAATTTCACCCCATTTGATAGATCATATAGTTGATCTCCACTGTCCAAGGCCCTTGCAATCTGATAAAAACCAAGTAAATGATTACTAAATTATGATGAATAAAAGTCCATGTTTAATGGCTTAAATTTATTGTAGGAATGGTTAGGTGTAGACATAAACCCCTAGATTTGTTTCTCTCTCTAAATATAATGATTCCTGCTGATGCAACACCATGCTGCAGCTGTAGAGGATCCAAGTTCAATAAATTCGAAATCAGAACCTCTACAGCTGCTTTATGGTTCAGCAGCTATAGAGACTGTTAGATTTAGAGAGATAAACTTTATCTTTCTAAATCAAACGATCTCTACGGAACCGTAAATACTTAAAAAAAATATAAGTATGTGTTAGTATTGTTTTTACCTGAACCATACGGGGTCGTTTTGGGGCAGAATGGCGAATACATGCTGCAGCTGCCTCGATCATTCTAAACATTTCACTGTCAATATATTGTCGTTGAAGCCTTCGGTCTGCTAGTTCACTAAAGTCACCTGTTCCGATTGCACGAAGGAGAATTGGACGAGCCTGTCAACACAGGAAATAATAATAATATTATTGATCTATGTCATGAGACACTATAATATATAATGCTCAACTGAAGTTTTGTAACCCCTTTTATCATTGGCTAAATTAGTCCCCTTTTTAAAATTTAGATTTTTTTTTATCTCACTCAAATTTTTTAATTAAAAAATGGTGACGTGACAAATCTTTCATGGGTTTATAAAGTCATTTGTATAATATCAATTTACCTCACTAATTTCACATTAGCAGATTTTATAACACGTCGATAAAAAAAATCCCCACATACTACTTTTGGATTAAAAAATATGAGTGAAAGACCAAAAACTTAATTTTAATATGAGAACTAATTCTGTGACTGAGTGAGTGAAAATAGAAGCCCAAAATTGCAATTAGGCCAATATATGATGAATCGGGTTCAATAGAACTTTAGTAATTTAGCATTGTAATTTCTACTTGCAATTAAGATGATGATTGATGAATGTTTCTACTATGCAATTAACTAACACTTGTAATAAATAATAAAAAGGTTCATTACATACCCACTCAACCAAACTCTCATCTCCCACAGGCTGGGTTGGATCAACAGGTTTCCTTCCAGTAACAAGTTCAAGAAGAACAACTCCAAATGAGAAAACATCTGATCTATCCGTTAGTTTTCCACTTGTTGCATACTCTGGAGCCATATAGCTGCAAATTGGAGATGAATTAGAGAGCCTTTTAGTTTATCATTTCAGATTATTTAACACACCCCTAATAAATGTATATCCTTTTCTGCGAAGAACAATAAACATTATGATGAATATATTAACTAATTCTCTCTTTTAAAAGATAAATTTGTAAAAACAATATCAATTGTTAACAAATTTAATATCACCTTTCTTAATTCTTGTGATTTAATCTGACGTCGTATATTTTAGGAATGAAGGGAGTACTACTTTTAATCATATAGGAAACCTACCCAAATGTACCCATTACCCTAGTGGATACATGAGTATTCGTATCGTCAGTTAGTCTGGCAAGTCCAAAGTCAGCAACCTGTGTTAGAACAAGGTTAAATTAGGATCCCGGACTTCAATTTAAACAAGGTACCATGACAAAAATGAAATTAACTGGTATATGCATAACATACTTGTGCCTCATAAGAATCATCCAAAAGTATATTCGAAGATTTAATATCTCTGTGAATAATCTTTGGGTTGCCTAGAAAAAATAAATATATAGACTTTAGCATTTCATACAATGCAAAATTACCTTTCAAATATTAAAATACAAAATTGAAATATGGAGCATGGCATAGAAAACATAAACCATGGCACAGTGCAAGATATACATATACGTACAGCCTTCGTGCAGATATGCTAGACCCCTTGCAGCACCAATTGCTATCTTCATCCTCTTGGGCCAATCCAAAACATTCCATTGACTTTCTGAAATTACGACACACACAAACAACACAGATATGAGAAACACTTCACAAAAGAAACACATTTCTTAATGTTTGTATCCCTTACAACAGCTGTACGGACCATTAGATCGAATAGTCCCCACACCTGCTGCACCATACAACTGTTGTAGGGATCTATTTACGTTCTTAATTTACCCAATGAGAAGAAGAAGAAAAAATGAAACTCACGTTACCATGCAAATGTTGATCAAGATTCCCATTAGGAACAAACTCATAAATGAGGACTCTTTGTTGCTCAGATATACAATAGCCAATCAACGATACCAAATGTCGATGATGAACACGACTAATAGTATCAACCTCTGCTCTGAATTCCCTCTCTCCTTGACCACTACCGGCCTTCAACAACTTAAGTGCTCCGACTCTACCATCGGGCATTAAAGCCTTGTAAACACGCCCAAAACCCCCTTCGCCTATCACGTTTTCACTTGAAAACCCATTAGTAATTTCGAGAATCTGGTCATAACTAAAAAGAATTTGACCACCACTCATTTGTGGTGTTGCTTCTGAAGGACTTCTCAAAGGATGTATTGAACCTCCATTGTTCATATGATTATAACCAAAACCTGGTGACTCTACATAGTAATGCACATCTGCAAAAATTTAATTCCTCAAGTCAATAATATTAATAATTAAAATAATAGAACTGTCAGCAACAGATTATATAACACTACGAAGTATCGACATTTCATAAAGAAGACGTGTCTGACAGGTATCCATATCATAAATCAACACGATATTATTGATGAATGATGACTATGTGTTGATATCAGTGTTATACCTGGAGTTTGTGTTTGTATTGGTATTTCATAGAATTATAACACACTATAATATTGACAATAAATTTATGTACAAAATATTAATTTATTACCTCCTTTGATTTGAGATTTCTTAGGGGGGGGCATACCATGGAAATTCCCTCGCTTGTCTTTCCTTTTTATTATGATGACAAAAATGATTACCATAACGGCGAGAACAAAAATTCCTGCGACAGCGAAACCAATGTATTGTCTTGTATTATCATGGGAGGAGGAAGATTTGGATAGAGAGTCGCTATTAGAAGGAGAAAAGCTTGGTTTAGAATGGGAGCTAGGGGAAATGGATGGTGACTGAGGCAGCGAGGGATGGTTTTGTGGCAGTGGGGGACTAATTTGGGAAGGGGGGGAAGGTGAAGATGGAACTTGAGGAGATGGAGGGGAATTAGATTGTGAGGGAGGAGAATCATCATCGGATAGTGGTGGTGGTGGTGGTGATGGTGGTGATGATGATGGAGATGAAGGTGGTGTTGGAGGCGTCGACGATTCAGAAGGTGGTGTTGGAGGCGTCGACGATTCAGAAGGTGGTGTTGGAGGCGGCGACGATTCAGAATGTGGAGGTGAAAATTTTGATGGAGGTGGTGAAGAATTTGGCGGTGGATGTTGCGCTTGAGGCGGTGGATGTTGCACTTGAGGCGGTGGTGGAGAAGGAGACGGTGAAGGTGGTGGCGGAGAATGAGGCGGCGGTGCTAAAGGCGGCGGTGGAGACTTTGATGGTGCTTCTTCTGGAGGATCCGACTGTTTTGTTGTTGATGATTTTGATGGAGACGGAGCAGAAGCTTTTTCAGAATTTTTTTCTAAAGGAGTAAACGTTCCGTTTGTCTTATTTTCATTAGCCATTTCTGAATGTATCAAATATTTAAAATTGATATATTCTCAGAAATGGCTAGAAAATCGTAAAACAAAAACAAGGAAACTGCAATAAGAACCAACAATATTGATTTTCAGCCCATTTGTGTAGAGGTTGAGGATTATTTTTGCTGAAGATCCAATATTCAAATCAGAGAAACAAACAAAAATGATGCAATGTTTTTTTTTTAGGAAAAAATAATGCAATGTTGTTGTTTTTGTTTTAAAAAATGAAGCTTAACTACGATGATGAAGTGGCCAGCGAATTCGTTAATTTTGGATAACGAAATTGCCAGCATGATGAAACAAATTGTGAGAGAAGTTGTTGTGTCTGAAATTCGAGGAAGAGAAAATAATGATAATAGTAATTGTTATTATTATGATAATTAATAATAATAATAATAATGATAATAATAATAATTCTGAAAATGGATGAAAATGAGTCATTATACTTCCTTAAACATTATTTGTTAGCATTATTTTAGGTAGTTAGTTTCAAGCATACATAGATTTATGTTCGTTTTCTGTTGTGTTTGTTAAGGAAACAAGTGTCACTCTCTTTCTGTTGTCTCTCTTCTCTCCTAGATTTTGGGGTTACCATGCAAACTAAATTCCCTATGTTGGATATTCCTAATGTGTTCGAATATGAGACCTAACAACTAACTATACAACCTTTTGTCCGTCACATAATTATGACGTCTTATATATTAGGGTAGAGGGCCTCACCCTACTGGAAATGGGATTTAAAAGCCTTTTTTGAAGGAAGGGATTTAAAAGCCTTGTTATGCTTTTAATAAAGTTTTCTTTAAATTAAATTATTGATCAAAAAAGAAAATTCTTGACATGTCTTCAATAGATAAATCCTTTGTACTGCAAAACAAAAATTAATGATCCTATATTTGTCTTTGGTGAAAATTTCAATTATAACCCCGAAATAATAAAACAAAATTGTTGATTGTATAAAAATTAAGTTTACATATACAAGCTTCCAGCAACTATTCATTAATGGAGTAAAGTTGTTCAACTTTAATGTAGAGGTGTAACAATTTATTGGGTCTTTATTGAATAAGTAAGGTTAAATTATTCTTGAGTCGCAAGTCATTTTGGAGACCTTAATGAATTAAGCTATAAACAACTAATGAATAAGTCATAGTTATTTTTATAAGCTGACTTGGATGTATATTTGGATAAGCCGTTGAGTTTGATAAAATCAAAGTGGAACCTGTGATTTTGTTGAAATTGATTAAACTAGTAGCTATAGAGAGTTACTTTTGCCAAAACCACAATGGCTCACCGTGATTTGGCTTAGTCCAAATAAGCACTTAAACACCTAAGCAAATATTTATGTCATAAAATAAATCAAGTTGTAGGTACTCAAAACATACCCTCACTTACAGCTTATTTCTACCAATCTTACTATTCACTTATAATTTATGAGAAAAGAATGAGAATAAGAAAAGTGGACAGATGAGCATGCCCACACTAGTATATATAAAAATATATTATCATATCAATAAAATTGGGGTATGTGAGTTATAATTGGCCCTGTTCTACAAAAAATTGCCTCAGCCTACTTCTGTGGCCAGAAACAATTTAAGTGACACATTTTCTTTTGTTTTTTACTATAGTGCTTTGATTACATTAACATTAACATCTTTAATTAATTAACTTAGTAAATTACATATCTCTTTTCTGAAAGATACATAGATATATTATATTCTCCACCCTCTTCGGTTAAAACATGCAGGTCTATTTAATTTAAAACTTGTTTTGGTATACCAAAAAGTTCACATTTTTTTAAAATTGAGGCCAGGAGTAATTTATAAAACTCCCACACTCCTCTCTACCAACGAAGAGGCTTTTACAAATGACAAATGTGAGGGTTTACATAAGACCCAAAAGAGGACAATACCTCAGAAGAATGGGGATGCGGACTTGAGGTTGGAACATTGGCATCATTTGTGAGAATCGAGGGCCTAAACCACGTATGTGGAGTGACCGACTGTTTAGCTCCCTTAGCCTCGACTAGGGGCTACTATTGTGGTGTACCAAAATGTCTCACATTGCTTGAAAATTTAGATAAAGGGTAATTTATAAACACCCATACTCGTCTACTCACATATGCACCTTTTTACAAAGGACAAAACTCTAAAAGAATACACAAGATCCAAAAGCGGACTATACCTCGAAAATGTGAGATTGCGAACTTGAGGTCGAAACAAAATTATTAAGAGTTTTTTGAGAAGATATTTTAAAATAATTAATTTCAGTTTGTCATATTACCCTTAACGTTTCTGCTGTTATTGTGTCGCACTTGTCCTAAATTTTCATCCTATGATTGTTTGATGTTTCTAAACATAACACAACTAGAAAATCTGGTTTTAGTGCCGGCCATAATCCTACACTACCAAGCAAAAGGCTAACTTGATTTAGCGTAACTTTTATCATCTGCCTCTTAGCAGCCAACCATATTCAGTGTTGGCCGCGCCGGCGCAAGATAAGACGCTAATGTCATCTCATTATCAGCCGACGCTAACGCTGTGTCGCCGGTGTCAGTCAAAGCCACGGTAAAAGTTTAGTGTCCACTATTAGCATGAAGAAAAAAATTGCAGCGCAATACAATCGATTTCCTCGTATCATGTATGTACTACTAATATAGTTATATAAAGGATTATGAGATCACCACTAGAACTGAGATATGCCAAAAGTTAACCAATTAGACAAGTAATACAAAAGAACAGTACGAAGGAAATTAATATTTTAAGGTTTAATGACCCTCTCTGTTTAATAACTTCAGTTCTGATTACCTATTTTTCATTCATTATCATACTCATACACAATATAAACGAATTGGCAGACCAAATTTCATGTAGATGAATAAGTAAGACACGCACGCACGCGCACACACACCAAATTAGAAAGAAAGAAACTAAAAAGTCTCTTACCATTAACATTGAGTCCTTTGGGAAAACCTTTCCATTCTTATCATCATTGGCAGTATAAACTATGGTTGGCTTAGCATCCTCCCATCGACATTGAATTCCTTCTGAAAAATCAGAATCATAGTTTAGTTAAGGCTAGTAGCCAATTATAAAAACAAATTCAAGCAAAAAGATGGAGTAAATTTGAGAGATGGAAAAAAGGCACTGATCAAATCATGAACATAAAGAGAGAAAAAAAAATAGCATCAATTTAGTCTCTAAAGTGTATAAAATCCGTGAATTTAGCCTCTAATATCATAATAGCAAAATCCAAAATCCAAATCAAAATATCATCAACTAAAGAAGTGATTTGAAAGTAAAGAAGTGGTAACTAACCTTTAGAAGTTGTGTTTTATGATTATGAGGCAACATTGACAAACATTTAGCATTACTAAATGAATTGTGAACAATGAAGAACCACCCAGCTTCTATTGCTTAGTAGAAGGATCTTCCTATCCATGATTGACCTATTTTGACTATGAATCTCAGCATCGATTTCATTTTGACCATGTGTCGAACGGATAAATTAAGATATCTCCCATGATGCATTTGTGTCAAATATTTTCTGCTTGGTTATCATTACTCTAAAATAATTAAGACTTAAATACTCTTTTGGTCTCTTAAATATTTAATTGGTATCGCTTTGGTCCATTAATTAAAAAAAGATTTTTTGAGTATTTTAATTTTTTTTTTAGTGCCGTTTTGGTCCCTTCTGTCAGGTTTTCGTTCAGTTTAATAAAAAACGTTAAGTGTGGACATGTGTCACCTTGTCATTGGCTCAGATAGTTTTTTACAAAAAAAATATTTTTTAATATATATATTTTATTTTTTTGTTAAAAAAATTCCAATAACCAATGACAAAGTGACACGTGTTAACTCTGGGACACATGTCACTTTGTCATTGGCTTTA
>Ga0315914_1008105_pt1 | contig 14218 bp, 7 predicted proteins | sample MpolenodulesMG_FD_203920 | JGI IMG/M metagenome (GOLD analysis project Ga0315914, IMG submission 203920) | Medicago polymorpha root nodule microbial communities from Los Angeles, California, United States - elongated nodules | ecosystem: Host-associated > Plants > Roots > Nodule | place: USA...
ATTGTCTTCTTTCACCCAATTATGCCATTTTTTGTTTATCTGCTATGACAACAGAACAATTGAAAACTCAATCAAACAACATCATTCATAAAATAAAAAAAAGTCTAAGGAAAAATAGATATCACTTAATATATAACATTACTTTTATCCTACTTCTGATCAAATCAGTAACCATCACAATGCCTAAATAAAACTAAGCAAAAATAATCATACAATTTGGAGTTGCTAATGAATAATCTAATTAAGCAAATGAAATTAGACAAATCTCATTTAGAGACCATTTCAATGGTGTATTTAAACTCCATTTTAAAAGGATGAGATATTTAGAAACTTTATCAACCCCGTATTGATCATGTAGGGAAGACAAAATACCATAAAATTTATGTGAAAAATTAAAAATCCTATTTTATTTACAAACAAAATGGAACTCCTCTTATTCTGAATCATACATTGGAGGAAAGAAAGCATCTTGGATGTTGAGAGAAAATCATAGTGCGCAGTACTATCAAGAACAAACATGTAGTCCCACATTTGAAGTCCCCTCCACTTTGCTGCCACCACTCCTTTTGTTTTGCATGATTAAAACAAAACTTTCACCTATATTTGGTGGATATTGCACTTAATCCTGAACCTAGTTGATGGATCATGAACAAATTATGAGATAACTATCACAAAACGAACAGTGAATCATTAAATCTTGCACCTTATTCGTTGTCTTTTTCAATACCAGTAGTTTATGGATCTTCTTGGTCTACATCAGTATTGCAGTCAAACCATACATATATCTCAATAAACGTTGTCCAACCAAAAAGCGTGACCTGCAAAGTTGAAAAAAACGGGAAGAAAAAATATAATAGAATTAGATGGGAGAAAGAGAGTGAGAGATACACCCAATTCAACCAATGAGTAGTCTGAAGAATACCAATCTAGATCATCAAAGATCATTATAATCACCTTCTGATAAATTTTCTGAAATCCCTCATATTTCTCTTACAGCAATGAAAGAGATTAATGAATAAAAGAGTTTATGCAATTTAATGTTGTTGAGCGTAATTGAAATAAAAGAGTGAAAGTACAGTTTTCCTTAGTGGCGGATTAAATAAACTATGGATTAATAAGAGCGATCTGTTTATTTTGATTTCCATAACAATTAACATTTTGATTAAATTAAATATGGTTAATTAAATAGGGTTAATATAGTAAAATTAAGCAAAGAAATTAGGATAAATCTAGGGCAAAATTTTGCTTTCGGGTTAACTTTAAGAAATAAGAGATTATCAATAATAAAGAAGGGAGAAGAAATTGTGTACCTTTGAATTAGGTTAACGAAGCATACTGCAGACAACTATGAGAGGGATGACCACCCTCATTCCGTCTAGCTTTAGGTTTTCAAAATGTTGTTCAGAATAGTTTAACCGTCTGATGGGATGACGTTTAAATAGCTAAACGACCGTGGGCAGCGACCTCTCATTGAGCTTAGTTAAATGGTCCAACCCATCACGGTCCATTTAGAAAGAATATCTCAATCACACATATTCATCACTAATTAGTGTTTAACACAATAAACCATAATTTATATTATAACATTAACTTATAATAATTGATTATTGTCAATCCATAATTGATTACTTAAATAATTAATCCAACAACAATTTGGTATTTTACATGTATTTCTCAACCTTCTCAAATGTGTGAACAACAATTTTTCCAAGTACCTAACAACTTACTTTTAATGATAAATGATTTCCATATGTAAACTTCCTTTTACCACCTGTATAGCCACAAATACATATACCAATAAATTTGTAATTTATGATTAAATGTTATAACCACGACTAAAACCGATAGGTAAAACTAAAAAGTTTGGTCTGACAAGTAAAATTCGACACTGTAGACTAGACAAAAAATATATGGGTATAGATACTTGGGGCAATACCTATGGTAAAGGAACTTTTACCTGTAATAATCTATCGTCAAAAAAAGTCAAGTTATTGTCACTAAAAGTCAAGTATTTTGCAGTGGGGTGGGGAAAAAAGTAAGAAAAATTGAAATTGAGGGGAAAAAGAACTGAATTTTAAAACAGAGGTATCAAAACTTCAAAAAGAAAAAAATGAAAATATGGTATCAAAATTGCATTTAAACCAAAAAGTTTTTAATTAAACCAAACACGGTAAAAAAAAAAAAAGGCACTAAGAAACACACATACATATATAATAGATCTTAATTAAGCCAAACAATATTAAAGGAACCATACCACAACAACTAATTTAAACATTGTCATCCATAGAGGAGGATTCAGCGCTTGGTTGCATACGGAGGATTCATGTGCGTTCAGTTCATTCATAAAAGTTGATATTCCAAAGGTTTAATTTTTGGAAGTTCGTCTCCTTCATCAATGTATGTTTTTTTCAATGCGAGGCTTGTACTTTTTTCAATTCACACGTACTCCCTCTATTTCTAATTATAAATAAATTTTACTTTTTATGTTCATTCAATTAATAATATATGATGTTCATACTATGGACCATACTAGTTCCGAGTCCAAAAACTTAGCGTTTAATGTTTCAACTTTTCAATTTCCTTCCAACTTCACATAAATATTCCAACAACTGCTTCTATTTCTAGAGTTTTAACCTGAATGGTTCACGATACTTCAATCAACCAATTACATCTCGGAATCGGCTGGAAATCATGGCAAATTATTGTTGGTTGATTTTTTTTAAAACTCTGAAAAGCATAGCTGAAACTCTCGCTCCCGATGTATTCATGATCAAGTAATTTTTTTTCTTCTATATTATGCATTTTACATAAATTTTCTTCCTCCTTTGTGTGTATGGATTTATATAAAACGTTACTCCCTCCGTCCCTTAATACATGATACAGTTGACCCAATTACATATACCAATGCATAATTTTGAGCTTAAATATCTTGAATAATATATTAGAAAAATTATGAAAATTTGATATTTTGAAAATACTCATCGAGACGAATCTAACGACATCTTATATGATATTATTTATCTCTGTATATTAGTAGAAAAATATGGTCAAAGTAAGTTAGGTCAAAATTGCACATTTTCAAATGGGTCATCTATTGCGGGACGGAGTGAGTAAAAGTTTTAGTTCTGGCTTTGCTCACGTATTGGAATTTTTTTTCTGACCCGGTTTCCCAAATTAATTCCACTTCTGACCCCCTATGAAAATTAATGACATAAATGACTCACTTTCCCTTTTTTTAATTTTTTTTGTCCTGTAGTGGGCCATTACCGCCAATTGAGATGGCGGGAATGGCAGATGACGACACGTGGCAATTCCTGGCCGTTTTTTTTGTCCTGTAGTGCATTCAGAATACTGAGAAAAAATTTCAAATTTGTTCCTAGAGGGATTTGAACCGGGCACATATGGGTTTACTACAATTGCTTAGTGGCAAGACAGTTTGAATGTTGCCTGGGTGCGCGCAGTTCGAATTCCTCTAGGAACAAATTTGAATTTTTTTCTCAATTTTCTGAATTCACTACAAGACGAGAAATTCTTACGTGAACTATCACCTAACACGTCATTCTTACACCCAGCCAATTAAAACCCAACACCTCATTAAAATAATTAAAAAAATAATTTAAAATCAGATTTTTTTTCCTTATTATTTCATACGTTTTGTCTCTATCCTCTCCCGACTTTCTTAGCACCACCACTTCTAACTGATTTTAATTTATTTTTTAATTATTTTAATGAGGTGTTGAGTTTTAATTGGCTGGGTATAAAAATGACGTGTTAGGTGAGAGTTCACCTAAGAATTTCTCGACAAAAAAAAACGCCTGAGAATTGCCACGTGTCGTCATCTGCCATTCCCGCCATCTCAATTGGCGGTAACGGCCCACTACAGGAAAAAAAATTAAAAAAAGGGAAAGTGGGTCATTTATGTCATTAATTCTCATAGGGGCCAGAAGTGGAATTAATTTGGGAAACTAGGTCAGATTTTTTTTTCTTCCACGTATTGGCTAAGAGATACTCCGAAATAAATTAATCATAAACCACCATCTCATGATGTAATAATAAGCACTGTAGCTAGCAAAATGGCTCTGCCACTTTTGTAAAATTAGAATGTTAGTGGTCCGATTAAGAATGATTGAGATCGCATGACTGTGTGGTTATCTCCAACGCTGGAATTCAGGTCCAACATTCATGGTCCAATATATATATACTTTACTTTCAGCTATCTTACAAAGTGGAGCTCCACTAACCTGCAGAACAATTTTTTGACAAGAACTTGTAGAACAATAGTCACCTCTATATTGGGGTTCACAGAATAATGTAAAAAAAAAAGTGAAATACTGCGATGCGATTGTTATTAGGTTTTTATATTAGATTTAACTCATTCTTACACATTTTATTTGAGTTTGTTTAACACTATTGAATTTGGTATGTGAATATAAATGCTAGGTGACCCCATTGATAGATTCTATTTTCATTTTAAGTTTTTATATTGAACTTAATATATATCATTACAAAACATACATTGTAAGATGAGTAATGTCAAATAGACACACGAGGAAAGTATTTCTACTTCCTCTCTTTCTTCTCTCCTTCTCAAACTCTAGCCGTCACCCCTTTCTTATTCTTCTTTTTGTCAGATGGGTGATTTAGGGTCAATTTTGACCCAAAAATCACCCCTCCTAGTTGTTTTTCCTTCTATCTTAATTGAATAAGTGATTTCACATATTTTCCGTTTTCTTTCGTTTGTTTTTGTGATTTCGTCGTCTCTGAACGACTCTGTTTTATTTTGATTTCCCGTCTTTGTGCGGTGTGTTTTTGATTTCCGGTCTTAGTGCGGTGTTTATTTGATTCAGGTTGAAAGATTAGGTTTGAGTAAGTGCAGATCCGATCATTGACAGTGGCTTTGGCGTCGTCAACGTTGCAGATCCGGAGACATGAGTATTTCGGAGAGTTGAATATAATCATATTAGTCATATTTGTAGGCATAGATACTTTGCCGTTTTATGCTATTAACATGGATGCTGTGAGTTTGTTCACAGATTCATCCTTATTTGTTTTTAGCTTGAATTTGAATTTGTATTGTATCGATGTACTCTATCAATTTGAAAGAATGAATATCGTTTACTTTTGTAAAAAAAAAAGATGAGTAATGTCACTCTTTACAGAATTATTTCAGACTTTATTCTTATTCTATGTGAGATTTTTTTTTTTCTTTTTTCCAATACATCTCTTCATACCCAACACTATTGAACTTACGTGAATATACACGGTAGATGGCACGGTCAATAGACTTTGATTTATATAAGAAATGTGTATCAGTATAACTCATCTTACAAAATTGATTTTGTAAGTTGAATTTTGTCATTTTTTATAAACTCATTTTAGACCTTTTTATTATTTCATGTGAGACCAAAGTTTTTCTCGGTAACCAAAAAAAAGTTTTTCTCAATACTCAATATATGAGGTCATTTTTTAAATGTTTGAATTATTATCGTTAATAACATTATTTAATGATTCCTTAAAAAAAAAACATTATTTAATGATTGCATAGTGATTTTTTGTAGTTTGCCTCATTTTAGACATGTCAAATCGTGATCCGTATAACGTGTGTACTCGAGACTCAATCAAGAGTGATTGTAACAAAAAAAAAAACTCAAGAGTGATGAGTTTCACTTTAATTTTCATTTTGAAAACCACATACCTAATAGAAACTGAGACCACGCATTATCAAAATTTTACGAGATTAATGATCATACACATATAGTGTATTGTTTTTGTATTCATAACAAAAGGCAGTGAGAATTTTATACTAATTAAACTCAAATTTAATTTTTCCTTCAAAAAAAAACTCAAATTTAATTTATATTTACTCTAATTAACGTTTGTACATATTCTTGTGTTGCTTCTCTTCACCTGCTCTATTTTTCCTTTTCTGTTTGATCATTTGATGGACCAGACCAACAACGACGTCAAAGTTTGGAATCAATGTTGGATAATCCTTGCCAAAAAAAAGTTGTCTAAAATGGGACCAAAATGGTAATCCGCAACATGGCCACATATGTTTGGTTCTCCTAGAAAAATACCTTCATACACAAGTTGCAAAGATGGTGAGGTCATACAATGCCGGCCGATAATAAGGTGAATTGGTTGGGTAGTTCATACAAAACTTTACCACGTTTTTAATGTCTTTTTTAATGGTGGGATAATATCACACAAATTACTTAGTCTTTGGGTTGAATAAACCCCAATACAAAAATGAGTAATAAATCCCAGTAGCTCATACGATTCAATTCAACATTTTGTTTATTTGGGTCTGATGGTGTCGTAGCTCTATAAATCGGATTAGGTTTATCGTTGGATGAACTACATTGCTGATATTGTTTCCAAAAAGAAACGGTGAGTATCGCTGGTCCGTGAACAACCAACCATCATATTGTAAAAATGAGATAGGTCATATTTATGGTCATTGGAGCCTCCTAAAATGATCTACTAAATTCATCGAATTGTTCCAAAGAATTAAAACGGCCAGTTATTAATGGATTTCCTGAGTTTAAAAAAAAAATTGGATTTTTTTTTGAAATCGTAAGGCTTAGAAAAATTATTCTTCAAAATTTTAAAATGATAATTTAGTGCATTAAATTATAAAATATTTGTTAATTTAGTGTCTCCCTTAAAATACATTCTTAACAAATTATTCATCAAAATCAATGAAAGATCTACCCATCTTGTTTTGTATACTGTCTCTTGGTGAATCAACACAAATAGAGAACTTCTAAAATTGTGTGTTTTTTGGCTGGAATTTCCAAAATTGTGTTGTTAATTTTGAAAAACGGACTAAAATGATTACTATCCTTCAATTTGAAGGACTAAATAGTCATTTTAGGTTTTTTTTATATATCTTAATCAACTCATGAATCTCTATTTAAGCTTCCACGGTTTCAACACTTTGGTTGTGCACTAAAGCCATACCAAATATTGATCATCTATACTCCACCATGGCTTCACATATTCATCACTATCTACTATTATGCTTTATCATAATCTTTCACCTTTTTTCATCTACATCGTGTGATCAAAACTCCAACAACTATATTATTCACATGAACTTATCAGCCATGCCCAAACCCTTCTTAAGTCAACAAAGTTGGTACTTAGCCACCCTTTCCTCACTACTTGACATTACTTCTAACAACGACCAGTTGAACTATATTTTTTCTTCAAAACTCACATATACCTACACTAATGTCATGAATGGTTTCAGTGCAAGTTTGTCTCCTTTAGAGCTTGAAGCTCTGAAAACTACTCCCGGATATATTTCATCCATAAGGGATTTACCTATCAAACCAGACACAACACACTCACCTCACTTCATTGGCCTCAATCCTGTTTTCGGAACATGGCCTACAACACAATATGGAAAAAATGTCATCATTGGTTTAATAGACAGTGGAATTTGGCCAGAAAGTGAAAGCTTCAAAGATGATGAGATGCCTAATATCCCTTCAAGATGGAAAGGCAAGTGTGAAAATGGTACTCAATTTGATTCCTCATTGTGCAACAAAAAACTCATAGGAGCTCGATTCTTTAACAAAGGATTACTAGCAAATAATCCTAACATCACTATAACCATGAACTCCACACGTGACATAGATGGTCATGGTACTCATACTTCAACCACTGCCGCTGGAAGTAAAGTTGAGGGTGCATCATACTTCGGCTATGCCTCTGGATCAGCCATAGGTATATCTAAAATATCTCACTTATTGTTAACTTGATCAACAACGAATACTAGAGATTTTTATTTATAATACATACGAAAATAAAGAAGATAACAAATATTACTAACTATTAACCGAATCTATATCTAATAATAGGCATGGCTCCACATGCTCATGTATCCATGTACAAGGTGTTGTGGAGAGAAGGAGCATATGCATCTGATACAATAGCTGCAATTGATAGTGCAATATCAGATGGTGTAGATGTTCTTTCATTGTCATTGGGGTTTGATGAGGCACCTTTGTATGAAGATCCTGTAGCTATAGCGACATTTGCAGCTATGGAGAAAAACATTTTTGTATCTACATCTGCAGGGAATAGAGGACCAGTGCTTGAAACTCTCCACAATGGAACACCATGGGTAATATTACTGCAATATCTCATTTATTCATAGCTTATACATATGAAAGTGAAGTAGATAGCAAGAATAATTAACACAACTGATCACCCTTTACTAACAATTAACTAACTTGATCTCTAATAGGTAATAACAGTTGCTGCTGGCACAATGGATCGTGAATTTCAAGGGGATTTAACACTTGGAAATGGAGCCAAAGTCACTGGTTTGTCTCTCTATCCGGGGAACTTTTCTTCAGGAAAGGTCCCAATGGTTTTCTTGAGCTCATGTGATAATTTGAAAGAACTCATCAAAGCGAGAAACAAGATCGTGGTGTGTGAAGACAAGAATCGAACACTTGCTACTCAAGTGGATAACTTGGAAAGAATAAAAGTTGTTGCGGGTGTTTTCATATCAAATAGTTCTGAGGATATAACATATTACATTCAAACTAAATTTCCATCTATATTTTTGAATCCAATTAATGGAGAACTTATCAAGGATTTGATTAAGTGCAATACTAATCCAAAAGCAAGCATGAGATTTAATAAAACTGTTTTAGGTACAAAACCAGCACCAAGTGTGGACAGTTATAGCTCAAGAGGACCATCACATAGTTGTCCATTTGTGTTGAAACCAGACATCACAGCACCGGGAACACTAATCTTAGCTTCATGGCCTCAAAATGTTCCAGCAACAGAGTTGCAATTCCAGAACAATCTCTTCAACAACTTCAACTTGTTAAGCGGAACATCAATGTCATGTCCACACGTTGCAGGTGTAGCAGCACTTTTAAAAGAAATACACCCTTGTTGGAGCCCAGCAGCCATTAGATCGGCTATGATGACAACATCGGACATGTTAGACAACACAAAACAACTCATCACAGACATTGGTAATGGTTACAAACCAGCTTCGCCTTTAGCTTTGGGAGCTGGACATATCAATCCCAATAGAGCACTTGATCCTGGACTTGTTTATGATGCAGGAAAACAAGATTATGTGAATCTTCTATGTGCATTAAACTTCACTCAGAAGAATATCACGGCCATCACGAGATCGTCTTTTAACAATTGTTCTAACCCTTCTTTGGACCTTAATTACCCTTCTTTTATTGCCTTTTTCAATAATGCTAGTGTTAAATCAAAGGTGATTACAAAAGAATTTCAAAGAACAGTAACCAATGTTGGAGAGGAACCAACGATCTACGTAGCCAACATTACACCTATTGAAGGGTTCCATGTTAGTGTTGTCCCAAACAAGTTGGTGTTTAAGGAGAAAAATGAAAAGGTGGCATACAAGTTGAGGATACAAGGTCCCAAAATGGAGGAAAATAAACTAGTTTTTGGGTATCTTACTTGGACAGACTCGATACACAATGTTAGAAGTCCCATTGTTGTGACTAGCCTTAACTCAGAATTAACATCCCCATAGAGCTTAAAGTATTTCCCTGACTCCAAGTTGTTGAGTTTCGGTATAATGAATGTTTTCAGTATACCAACTTAGTTGGGATATCATGCTTTTACACTCTATTTTTTGTTAAAAAAAAATAGTACTTGAGTAACTACATGCATTTTATTATTGACTTACATTAAAATATCATAATGTAACGTAGAAATAGCATGATAAAAAAATAATTTCGAATCTCCCCTATCAAATCTCGTGTAACTAAGGATGACAAAAAAAATCCATATTACCGATAAAATTCCCCACATGCTCATGTCGGGTAGTTTAACATATATATATTTGTTGGTAAAATAAACAGATATTTAAATTATTCGTTATTCAATGGACACATGCGAATTTAATGGTATTCATATCCGTGAGTATCCATACTCATTAATAAATTAATTGAGTTACTTAAATATCTTTGGTTAAATGTAAAGTTAGCCTTTCAAATTCGGTAAGAGAAAAACTATATCCTTTGTAAAAGGTTGGAAGTTTTTTTTTATGATATTGCACAATTGTTCTCTAGTACCAGTACCAAAGTATCCAACTGCAAAGAACTTTCTTTTAGTTTTTGTTAAATAAATCATTTTATTTGTACAAAAAAATAGTAAATATCAATTTATTAAATTTTCAAAATATCACTTTTCTTTTATAATTTAATTATTTATAATGGTACATAGTGAAAATTGATATTTCATAACCATCAAAGATACACCATGTCTTATATTGTCATTGCAAAATCCTGTCCATTAAATTTTAAATGCACAAATCAATGGTTACAAATGGACTTGTGTATGGGTACACAAATTTTTTGTGTAACTTAAAAGCCACCCTTTGTTTTTGCTTTTATTAAATGTGAGATTTTTGAATCAAAGAACTCTTTTATGTCAGGAGTTAGAATTTATTTATGCTTTGTTGAATACCCCTCTAATAGGTCATTCAAAAACCAACCTTTTTTTTTGTAGAAATTTTTGAATGACCTATTAGGGAGTATTCCAAAACAAATTTTTTACGGGGGTAAATAAAAAAAATTACAGGGGAAAAAACCAGAAATGATCAATATTACAGGGGGTAAAACACCATTAACCTTTTTTTTTAATGAAAAACACACCAATAGTTGATTAAGATAATTTGATAAAATAACACATCTCTTTCTTTTAATTAATGTATTTTTTAATATATGTGTAAAAACCTTAAATGAGATTATTTTGAAACGGAAATAGTATCATTTGATAAATGACAACACCAAAGACAATAAGATAGCTATTATGAATGAGGCAGGCTTTAATCGCCTCTTAATCATATCCACTACCCAATGATCACTACCAAAACACGGCACTTAAGAACACCACATTATTGAGATGTGTTGTATACTCGCTCCGTTTTTATCTTTTGATTAAAGTACATAAATATTTATATGTTTTGGATTAAAATGTCCTTATTATAATTAAATTCACATGTGATAAATTAAGTGTCACAATTCTTTAATAATTTTATGGTGTGTTTTTCAATAAGGGTAAATTTGAGAAAAAATGTTAAATATATTAAAACATCGAATGTTTTGAAATATAGTTGAAGTCCTAACACAAAAAAAAAATGGAGAGGGTAGTACGAGGAGTCAACGCAAGAATAACAAGAATACCAATGTGGTTATGTTTATAATTTGAGGTGTTTGCAGTTCAATTTGATCGGTTTTGAGGCTAAAAGTTATATGAACCACAACATAAAAAAACATGTGGTTAGGTTTGATTCGATTGACTTTTAAAACGAAATTCGAACCAAACCAAACCAAATCAATGAAGTTTGGTTAGATATGTTCGTACTGTTTTTTTGAGACAATACTATTTTTTGTTTCCAACTTTAAAATCAAATTAAAAAGCTAAAAAAACACACCATATTTTCACCAATGTTTTAAATTTCATCCAACAATATTTTCAACTACATAGACCAAATAAAAAACGTGGACAAAAAGTAATTCTATTTTGTAATAAATGTAAAAGGCCAAGATTTTATCATTTACGAAAAGTTCAATAACATATAAATACATTTTCTTAAATAAAATAAAAGAAACTTAACAAGTGAAAAATATATTCTTTCATAAAAAAAATTAAAATATTTATGTCATTTTATACAAGTTTTCATTGAGTTTCTATCAATAATAATCTATGTGACATGTATTTAATTAATGTTTTTATTATGCAGTTTGGTTTGGTTTAGATGATAAAATAAAAATCATAAACTGAACCAAACCATACGGTTGAATAAAAAAATGATCCAATTACATCCAAAACAAATACATTTTTTTTACGATTTTAGTTGGGTTGGTTTGGTTTGTCCATTAAATTAGTTTGGTTTTCTTGAAAGAAAATTAGTTTGGTTTTAAACACCTCTGTTTACGATTGAGGAAGATACTTTTATCTCTCCATCTGCCCTAAATCATGGGGAAGGTGGCGCATAAGAATAGCCCTGGTGTGTTTCGTGGTTTGACTATTTCGTAAGGTTTACCATTTCCCCATATGAGATTATTTTCCTTAAGCCAGCAAGCAAGGACAATCATATGATATAATCAAGTTCAACTAGCTAGACAATGCTAATTATAAATTGAATACTTTCGCTCTATAATTATAAATGACAAAACTTAGGTACAATTTCTTCTTAGGTGGTTTTCGTATGGTGCTTAACTAAAAATACAACTCTTTTGGAGATAACAAACTTTGAGAAAATTATGGATTTAAGGAAATTATAGTGAATTTAGTTAAGAACCATACGGAAAGAAATTGCAAATCAACGAGAGATATAATCAAGCTCAACTAGCTAGACAATGCTAATTTCATTATTATGCTCTAAAATTATAATCAAGTTCACTATCTTTATCTTTCTCTTTGTAATCTATGGAGTGATTTCAACTCCTCCAGCAGATCCAATTAAATGTTTATCAAATAACACAAACTGCACCATCACGAATTCCAATGGCGCGTTCCTTGACCGAAGCATTTGCAAAGCTAGCGAGGTTGTGTATCCAACCTCAGAAGTAGAGCTCATATCAATAGTCGCGTTAGCTTCAAAAAACAACAGAAAAATGAAAGTTGCAACGCGCTTCTCCCACAGCATTCCAAAGCTAGCTTGTCCTGATGATAGCCATAATGGACTTCTGATAAGCACAAAATTTCTCAACAATGTGTTGAAAATTGATGTGGATGCAAAGACAATAACTGTAGAGAGTGGTGTGACATTGAGACAGATCATTAGTGAGGCTGCAAAGTTTGAAATGGCTTTGCCATATACACCATATTGGTGGGGTTTAACAATTGGTGGCCTTATGAGTACTGGTGCTCATGGAAGTACATTGTTGTAGAGGAAGTGCTATTCATGATCATGTAACACATATTACAATTGTTTTCCTGCACAACCTCAAGATGGGTTTGTTAAGGTTAGACATCTTAACCAATCTCACCAAGATCTCAATGCAGCCAGAGTTTCTTTAGGGGTTCTTGGAGTTATTTACCAGGTATGTGTTTTGTATTCCAAGTAGGGGTGTAAGTGGTTCGGACAAAACCAACGAAACTGAAAGTCCAAACCGAACCAAACCGAAAAAATATCCGACATTGTTTGGTTCGGTTTGAAACCGATCCGAACCAATTGAAACTGATCTAGTTTGATTTGATTCATGGTTTTTCATTTCGAGATCCGTGAAACCGATGAACCAATCCGATGATAACCATACTCTTTATTTTACTAATATTATCCTACCTCACACAAACTTATGGTTAGGCCCAAAATTAAACAATATTTTTTAATGCATTCATTTTCTCTCATCTTCATCTCATCTCATCTCATCTCTTCAGTTGACGATTCACGTTGGAATTGGATTGATTTGGTTTGGATGTTTTTATTTAATTTCATGATGTTTAAATTTCAGAATGTTTTAATTTCAGTTTGCATGGATTTGTTATTTTGACTGTGTTTTAATTTTAGGATGTTCTTTTTGGAATTTTTGTGTTTGTTGATAAATGATGCATGTACGGATCATGGATGATTAAAATATTTGAGTTTGATGAAGTGGTTTTTGAAGAATGATGGATGAATGAATCTTAGATCATATGTATGAAATATTGACTAAGGGTAGTTATAAAAATTTGTTTGAAAAATAGAGAACATGAAAAAACAAAATATAAAATACAATTATACAAAGATCAATGAAATTTTTTGTGAGAATATGAATTTTTTTTAATTGTATTTTTAAATAAACCGACCAACCGAACCAATCCAAACCGAACCAAACCGATTAGTTTAATTCAGTTTCTTTTTTGAAAAACAGTGAAAACCGAACCAACCCAAACCGATGAAGCTTTCATCGGTTCAGACATTTTTTTACTGAAAACTAATCCAAACCGAACCGTTACACCCCTAACTCTCCCCTGCACTTTTCGCTTGCGCCAGCTAAAATTCCAAAAATACCCCTGCATTACTTAACTAACTAACGCAAGTGTAAAAAATGTGACTTAGTTTTTACACATGTGTGACTTAAGTCACGCTGCGTGAATTAACTCACGATGGAATTAACATCTGCGTGAGTTAACTCATGCTGGTTTTCAAAATTTCAGAAGCACTAAGTTGCAAGTGAAATGGATTGTTTTATCAATATTTGCTTTACTTTAC
>Ga0315914_1008106_pt1 | contig 14216 bp, 4 predicted proteins | sample MpolenodulesMG_FD_203920 | JGI IMG/M metagenome (GOLD analysis project Ga0315914, IMG submission 203920) | Medicago polymorpha root nodule microbial communities from Los Angeles, California, United States - elongated nodules | ecosystem: Host-associated > Plants > Roots > Nodule | place: USA...
AAACACTATTAGGATTGAGTCTCTTGGTCACGGGAAGAGATTGGGACTTTGGGTAGAATTAGGCGGGAGACTTATTCTTGTAACCCATTGATATCTCTTTTGTAAAGTTACTCATCATTATAGTGAAACGGAGGGCTACTCTCTCCCCCATACTAGGTCAATTTGGACCGAACTAGATAAACAAATTTCGTGTGTTCTCTCGCTGTTTTCTACCTTTGTTTGTGATTATAAATTTCATACACTTTGTTATGGTTGCTTGATTATCACTTGCTCCACACATCAAGTATATTATTGGTGTGATTTTTAATCTAATTCACAACAATTGGCGTCCACCATGGGGCAAGGGTCAAAGGATAATCAAGTATCATGGGTTCGAAGTGGGATATTGAGAAGTTTACCGAAGATAACGATTTTGGGTTATGGAAGGTAAAGATGGAAGCGGTTTTAATACAACAAAAGTGTGAGAAAGCTTTGAAGGGTGAAGGTGTGTTACCGGTCACCATGTCACAAGTGGAGAAGACCGAGATGGTGGATAAGGCCAGGAGAGCCATTGTCTTGTGCCTCGGGGATAAAGTTTTGAGAGAAATAGTGAAGGAACCAACCGCAACATCAATGTGGTCAAAGCTAGAGTCTTTGTACATGACAAAGTCTTTGGCTCATCGGCAATTCCTAAAGCAACAACTCTACTCATTCAAGATGGTGGAGTCAAAGGCCGTCATGGAGCAACTTACGGAGTTCAACAAAATCCTTGATGACTTAGAGAATATTGAGGTGCATCTTAAGGATGAAGATAAAGTTATACTCTTGTTGTGTGCTCTACCGAGATCTTTTGAATCTTTCAAAGATACCATGCTCTATGGAAAAGAAAGCATTGTTACCTTGGAAGAAGTTCAAGCGGCTTTTAGAACCAAGGAGTTGACCAAGTCCAAGAACTTGAGAACTGATGAAAATGGTGAAGGTCTAAGTGTTTCAAGAGGGAATAGTGGAGGTAGAGGTAACCGGAGAAAAAGTGGTAACAAGTCAAAGTTTAAGTGCTTTAACTGTAACAAGATGGGACACTTTATGAAGTATTGTCCGGAGATTAATGGTAACTCCGCACAAATTGTCTCTGAGGATTGTGAGGATGCAGGTGCTTTGGTGGTGTGTTGTTTGGAGGATGAAGAATGTGACGTTTATCACCATGGGAGTGATGTCTGGTAGAGGGGTGGTCGTCTAGAGAGACGTTAAACACTCAACATCAGTCTGGAGAGACGGTGGTAAGAATACTCGTGATCTACCTGTTGAGGTGGAGTTTCAAGGTGGAAGACATAGTGGGATGTACGCATTTGCTAGTTAAGAGGTAGAAAGCTCAACTTGAGGTGGAGTTGAACACACCGGAAATGGTATGACTATGGAGGACCTTGGCTGCTATGCTCTAGTGGTGAGCAAGGGGTTTCTTCATGAAGACGGAAGAATGTATAGCACAGCTTGCTAGATTACCCTAAAAAGCCAAGGGTGATTGGATGCAAGAAGATCTTCAAGGAAGTAGGAGATGTCCTGTGTTGAAGAGGTTATGGTGGATACTTGTGAACTACCTAAAATTCCTAACGTAGTTGGACTGCAAGGACCTTCGAGAAGGCGAAAGACATTCCAATGGCTGAAGGGGTTAAGGTGTATACTTGTGGATTACCCTAAAAATCCAAGGGTGATTGGATGCAAATAGATCTTCAAGGAAGCGGGAGATGACTCGTATTGAAGAGGTTATGGTGGATACTTGTGGAACTACCTAAAATTCCTAGTGTAGTTGGACTACAAAGACCTTCGAGAAGACAAAAGACATTCCAATGGCTAAAGGGGTTAAGGTGTAAACTTGTGGAGCTACATGGTGTAGTGAGAAGCAAGGGAAAGAGCAGCAAGGTGGAGATTGTTGTGAAAGTGACTCAAAATTGAAGAAATTGGAGTTCTGATACTATCAAAATCGGAGTACGGTTTTTAAAGCAGAATTGACAATTCCCATTCGTAAAAAATCGGAGTACGATCTGGCAAAATTAGAGTACGATTTTGCGCAGAAGCATAAAAATAAAACGTATTTTTATGGGCCTGATTTTGTTCCAATTTATGATGGATGCTTTTACAATAAATATAGACCTTGTATCAGAGTAAACCTTGAGATAGAGGGCGCTGAAACAAGGGTTTAGAAATCAATCTAGGGTTTGTATAGAGTTTGCTCTTGGCAACAAACACTAGGGTTAGGTTGATTCACCTTGGAAACACTATTAGGATTGAGTCTCTTGGTCACGGGAAGAGATTGGGACTTTGGGTAGAATTAGGTGGGAGACTTATTCTTGTAACCCATTGATATCTCTTTTATAAAGTTACTCATCATTATAGTGAAACAGGGGGCTGCTCTCTCCCACAGACTAGGTCAATTTGGACCAAACTGGGTAAACAAATTTTGTGTGTTCTCTCTTTCTTTCTCTCGTTGTTTTCTACCTTGGTTTGTGATTATAACTTCCATACACTTTGTTTTGGTTGCTTGATTATCACTTGTTCCACACATCAAGTATATTATTGGTGTGATTTTTTATCGAATTCACAACAATTTCCCTGACCAATCTCTAACACTTGCACTTACTTGATCCCTCTTATTCTTTTTTTGAATTCTACATGTCTAACTTCTAACTCATTTAACATCTTAGCTCAACCAAATAAGTTAACCTATACTATATTCTCCACCTAATCCTTCTTCTAAATTCTCATAATGACAAATTTAGAATCTATATACAGAGCTCTACAGCTTTAAAGCCTCAATTAAATCCCAAACATCACCCCCCACAACTCGGCAATAAACGTACTGCAACTGCCTACTATGAGTATGGTATTGCAGTTGGCTGTACTAAATGCTAACATCCTATTTTGACTTCATTTTTTTTTTGTTAGAAAGTCTATTTTGACTATTACATTGTATTCAGTACAAAAAACCTATAGTACATTGTTATTTTATATTAAGAATATTCCTAGAAAACAGTATATCCGTAGAAATTTTCAAATTATTGAAGGGGGTTCTTTTAAGTCGAACACTCCGACACCTTCTACATTGACTTAGGTAGTGATATCCATATGAGTTGGACAGGTAAAAAATAGCCATAATATTTAACAAATGTTACACATTAAATTTCTATTTCTTCAAGCATAATGCACACGTTCATAGCCTTTGTTAGCCACATAAAAATAATATTTTCATCTTATTTCATTTTCATATTTCAACTTTTAAGTTTACGTAGATAAATAACTCTTTCTATCAACACAAAAATTTATATTATCATGTCTTTTTACAATATATCCCCTTTTAAAATTTCACAAATCAATTACTCTTTTCTCACAATAATTTGTCTTGTAATATCGTCCTTTGATAATCACTTTGCATCACACAGTATCTCTCAAAATCATTATTAATAGTCAAATTTATGGTACACAAGTGAGACAAGTTTTCCTCTCAAAAAAGTGAGACAAGTTTTGTATCATGCACGAGTTAGTTTCCATCTTTTTGATTGATAAATTTTTTGGATAAACCGGGAGATAGGACAAACATCAAGAGAAAACACCGACATCCAACTAGGTTGGCACCCCAGGGAACCTCCATCCTATGCTGCCTATCTCAAATTTTATTTTAAAAAGGGGGAAAATATATATACAAAGAGGGGGGACTACGCCAAAACCCTCAGGAAAACAAGACAAAAAACAGTAATAAGCAACAGCCACGGATTATGGGAATCTGTAGTTTGGTAGACCACATCTATCTCTGAAGAAATCATAGCCTAACTCAGATGGTAAAGTGGCAAGCCTGATAAATTTCACCATGAAAATAAATGAAATATGGTGTAACTTTTTCATCCAATTGTGGAAAAGACATGTCTATGAAAATTGAACATTTTTGCGTAGAAGATGTAAAAAATATATTAAACATTTTACAAATCGAAAAGCATTTTGCATAAATTTGAAATCCATTGGATTTTTTTTCATCATTTATTTTTCTAAAAATTAGGACAAATCTATATATTCAGAATAGGTCTAAAACTATTTTGTTTGTGCATGTTATAAGAATGCTTTTTTAGAGGATTTAATAAGAATGTCGTAGATATGAATTTTATTTTATAATTAAAATTAACATAACCAATATTTTTTTAAAACCCTGCAAAACTCAAATAAGATACTTATAATTAGATGGAAGTAATACCAACCGAGCTGTAAAATGGAATGATAAATGATTTGGTTAACTATAAATATCACTAAGGCACATATTTAGGTGAAGCTTTTGCAATTCTTCGAATATTCTTCAACGCTTGTTCCAGCTGAGAAATGCTTCCCTTTTATATATCGAAAAATCTTCCAAATGTACGACTGCTAGTTAGGGTCTTAGGGACATGATTCAGCAGTTATGGCAAATTTATTTTCATGTAGTTGTCATTTTCTTTTTTTATTTAATTAAATTTTAAAATTCACTTTTAGCATCAAATTGACTTTTATGGATGAGATTCATACATGTCCTTCTTACTCTATCAGGAATGAGATCCATTCATTTCCTTCTTTCCTAAGTGCTACCATGCATAATTCTCTCCCTCTCTCGAGCCACCATTGAAGGCTTATTGGTAGATAAAAATTACACTTTAGAATTGAATGGTATATTGACTACAATTACAATGTGATGACTGTATTATTGTATCTGTGCATTAATTGATACAAATGTATTTACTGAGATGAGAAACAACAAACTAAGATACAAGGTTCAAGTGGTATGTAATGACTCAAAACATATATTTTAAACATATATAGTTTGGGCTATTTCAGCCCATCAGTATTTTTCTTTTGGATTACTGCTCTTCCCCCTACATTTTTCGCTCGTACCCAGCTGAACTTTCCAAAATACCCCTGCATGAGTTAAGTAACGTAAGTGTTACATTCTACGCTACTTAACTAACGCCGCGTGAGTTAACTCACGCTGAAATAAAACCTTTCTCCTTCAAACCCAGCTTCTCCAGTCTTTCTTTCTTCCATCATTCTGCTCTTTCTTTCTTAAAAAGAGTCGTAATTGTCATTCTAAATTCATGCTTCAGGAACCTTTGATTCCATCGATTTTTTTTTAATTTAGAATAATTAAAATAACAATTCAACTTAGAATAATTATTCCACCGATTGGAGATTCATTCCACCGATTTATTATCTCTTCGTCGAAAAGGAATCTGACCGAGTGTGAAACTTCAACACAAGTTTGAGACAAATCGGTGGGATTTCTTCAGTAACCTTTCTTTCTTTCATCCTTAGAATAACTGCTTTTGGTTTGCTTTATTTTAGAGCATGACAAACCTTTTAAAACTTTGAGACAAATCTCAAAAGCAATTAAACCAGCTACAAAGCAATCACATCTTTTTAGTCAAAAATAAAGCAAACACATCTCAAAACGAACCCCTCTCGTTCTCCCCCAAGCAAATTATTTCTTCTTAAAATTCATGCTCTATCGGTTGTTGTGGTCTTGTTCAAAAAAAGATGGTTGTTGTGTTGAAATATTGAGCGTGACTTAAGTCACGTTGGTTAATACATATGCTTGAGCTAATTCACGCGGCGTGACTTAACTCACGCAGGAGCATTTTTGTCTTTTCAGCTGGGCGCGAGCGTTTTCTGCTGAGGGAAGAGCAGAAATCTTTCTTTTGAAGCAAAGCAGCCCGTTAGTATTATTCCAAACAAAAAATAACATGAAATTTTACCCCATACCCCTACATGTATACCTTCACCTCAACATTCAACAAAAACTATCCATTTTACCCTTTTATAAAAATTTAAAATTTTCAATTATTTTAAGGCTTAATTACTATTTTGGCCCCTAAGTTTTTAAATGTTGTGATTTAGGTCCCCTAAAAAAAAACTCTTTCCAAGCCTTCTATGTTTAATTTTTGTTGCAATTTTAGCCCCCTAGCCCAATTTTGACCTAGTTAATGGATGCGTGGCGCACACATAGACGCCACCACGTATGTAATTTTTTTAAATAAATAAATAAAAATGAAACGTGTAAATGCGTAAATTAAAAATAAAATTAATTAAAAAAATAAAAAATATATGTATTAAAAAAAATTACACACGTGTGCGTTGACTGTGTCAAATTTGGTCTGGGAGGCTAAAATTGCAACAGAAAGTAAACATAAAGGGCTTGAATAGAATTGTTTTTTCTTAACGGGCCAAAATCACAACATTTGAAAACTTTGGGCCAAAACAGTAATTAAGCCTTATTTTAATTTGTCCCACAACCTTTCTGGAAAATGTTGTGAGACAGAAGAGAGTAACCTGGCGCTCATTCTGGAGTCGTTGATTGATGGTGTGACACCCTCTTTACCGGAATCGTTGATTGATGGTTTCAAATTGAAATCGACGTTTCGGTTGAAGACATCCAAAAACCGCAATCAACGTCGACTTAAAGCTCCGAATCAGATTTTTCTGTTTTGGACTGTTCTCTGTAAACTGCATCAGTGGGGTGTAGTTTTGTTTCGCTTTCAGGAAAACTTAAACAATAGTCTTCCTGTGTTGTTTTGTTTTTTGGTAAATTTTTATTTTATTTTATCTTTTTCAAGAGATTTTTCCCGGAAGAGAATTAACAATTTTCTTAAGCTTCACCAATAATGACATTTTTTAAGCTTAACCATTAATGAAATTTTTTTAAGTTTGTTTTGTTTTTAGCTTTTTATTTTGTTGTTGTTGTTAATTTTTGTATCCCAATTAACTATTTTTAGAGTCGGTGTATTTAGTTTTCCGATATTCACATGTCATCAAAAAGGATTTGAAGAGCTTTCCAACATAGCTTCTGGAAACATAAGCATTGAGTGTTCTTAAATTTAATTGAATTCGGAAACGTTTGATGCTGATTTTCAGGCAAAAAATACAAATCGGAAATGTTAAAGTTGTAGGGTTATCTCATATCGAATGAATTGCCATGTAGGGTGAACTCATACCGAATTGAAAAGGTTAAATGCAAAGAGGGCAAAATTGGATTTTTTTTTTTTTCAAGGGTGAAAGTGCATATGTAGGGGGTATAGGGTAAAATTTTCAAAACAACAATACAAATAAATAACCAAATAATTAAATTCAGACTATTACTTTTCTCACCATATGTTACTGGCGCGCGCCCTATTTGTTTCCCAAAATACCTTTCGGATTATAAAATCCGAATTTGATTCCTAGAAATTTTCGGATCGAAAATACCTTTTACCAGAATTTAAATACATTTTGGTTTATTTTATATTATTTAGATGTCAAAATCATAAAATAAATGCAAATATAAACAAAAATAAAAGAACAAAATGATACACATAAAATCTCATTTTATTATTATATCGATGCATTTACAAAAAGTAATGTTTCTTGTCTAGGGAATGGGGAATGAGGTAAAACTAAATCTGCAGCACAAGAAGATGAAAGGGGGAAGGAATGGGAAGGAGAAATAGATGGTGGGAGGGGGTGGGTGGGAAGGGGATTGAGGTGAAGTATGTTTCTTGTCTAAGACGAAAGAGACATTGATGGTCAATCTTGCACTCAAACAAACCAACATGGCACCCAGACAAACCGTACTTCATTGCAGTGAGTTGCCATTTTCATTGATCGATCATACAATCCCTGAGTTTTCAAATTAGCCTATTTATATGAAAGGCTAACGATGGAAACACATTGTTGTAGAAGGAAGAGTAGGGGAGGGGGAGAGAGTGTGAGATGATGGTGTGAGAAATGGTGAAACTTTGAAGGATATTTATAGGGGGAATGGGTGCATAGGTTGTAACTACCCATAATGGTGAGTCAACAAATGTGTTTCAAAAGGGTTTTACCAGCCATTAATGGTGGCAAAAACCTTTGAAGACGTGTTTTATGTGGTGCAGACCATGGGTCAAAAAACTGACTTGGTTCAGATTATATAATCTGAATTCCTACACATGGTTTTCGAATTATATAATCCGAATTTATTCGATATTGGGTGAAAATGAGAGAAACTATGTACCTTATGTAGGGTGAGGGACATTTCGAATTATATAATCTGAAACATGGTTTTTTTTATGTGGTCCACATTGCATCGACAATTTATATGGTCCAGGACGCCCAGATACCTATATAAATAGGTGTCCCTGTTTTCATAACCAGTAAACCACACGTAAAAAAAACCTGGAAAACTTTGTCTTTGATCCTAACACCAAGCTAACTACAATTTACTACAACAGGGAGAACCACCCCATCTGTTCAGGATTCGCACTGATGTCACCATCTTCGGGTTGAAGGGTTGGATGAATCAAATCAATCTCCAACTCAACTACAGAGACACACGGAGGGTGTTGAGTATCGACATCCATCGATCGACTCGGACGGGAGTGTGTGGTTCAGTCGGATGAAGCTCATGAACGACGATGACGTGAGAACCATGTTCTCGATCTTTGGTCAATACAATACTAGAAGACCGATCGAGTTGGACGCTTCGTTGGTCAAATCTGTTGAACAAATTAAGAAAAGTTTGATCCGGCCCATGAACTACGAAGAGATTAGGGCACTCCTGGACGCACCACACGAAGACATTAATTTAGTTGATCCGTGATGTTCTATGTTTTATTTAATTACGTGTTTTATGTTGTTTTTATTACGTGTTAGTTATATCTTGTTGAATTAAGTTGTTTTATTATGTTTTAAATAATATATATATTATTTAAATTTTCATTATGTTTTACTTTACACCAAAGATGTTCATTTAAACGCTAAAATAATCCAAAATCATCTAAGGTGTAATTACAATTCGGATTATATAATCTGAATTCAGCTAGGGTGTAAGTGCAATTCGGATTATATAATCTGAATTCATTAAACATATGATTCTTTTGTATGGTCCACATTGCACCGACAGTTTCTGTGGTCCATAACGTCCAAATAGCTCTATATGTCAAAAATATATAGATAGATACAAAGAGGTTTTAACTCTTTATTTGAATACCAAGAGGTTGCTCTCTATTTTAATACCAAGTAGTTGCTATGAGTTAGATTTTATTGTCTTGGCGATATAAATATCTCAGAGTGAGGCAGCATGATCTAACTCAAAACAATCCTCTTGAAACACCTTGTTTTTCATCGTTATATTGCAGATCTGATTCCAAAGAGGTTCTTATGAACTTGATCCAGTTGCCCTGTCGATCGAAATATGTCAGTTGGCAGGCCTGCATGATCAAGTTCTAAAACGCCTCTTCAAACATCATGCTAGAATATTATGTTGTTTTAAGTTGTTTACTTGTATTTTTATGCTTTTTTTTTCTATGTCATCATCCATTTTTTTGACATATAGAGCTATTTGGACGTTATGGACCAACTTATAGAGAATTCAGTACTGAATCAACTTATTGAATTAGTACCGAATTCTCTAATCTATTCTTGCCCTAATTCCTTAGTGATAAAATCATTAATCCTAAAATAATCCCTAATTCCTTAGTGAATTTAAGATTAGAATTAAGCATGATTGAACAAGAATTCTTAATTGGTTTCAAGGGTTTGCATCTATTCCTAGATTACAAAGGCAATAATTTCTTATCTCAAGCGTTTATAAATTCAACTTCCGTTTCGCAATATAAACCGTAAATCAATTTAAAGGTGGTCAAGCAATAAAATCATTAAGCATGGAGATTATAAAAACAATTCAATAAGTTTCATCAATAATCATAATCAAATCACATGACAAAAGTATTCATATAGGTCTACTCATCCCCAACAATTGGGAGTTTAGCTACTCATGATAAGAGAAACTAGAACTTTTACCCGTGCTATCGCCAGGGTCATAAACAACGGAAAAGTTAATATGTTGCAATATGACGCCCGTTTGTTTTGGATTTTTTTGAAAAAAAAAACTATTTTTTTAACTAAAAAAATCATTTTTTATTTTTATTTTTTTAGTGTTTCTTTTTAATTTTTAAAAAATCCTTTTTGCTAAAAAAGTCATTTTTAGCCTCAAAATGAAAAGCTAATTAAAGTGGGTTTTTCTAAACGTGTGGTAATGTATAACAAACTTGAATGTTATGTGGAAATGTAGAAATTCAATCTAAGAGTGCATTAAATGTCATAAACGCATGGAGAAATGAGTAATTTTTGACCAAAAAATAATGTCAAACACCATAACTTATTTAGCACCTATTTTCTCACAACCAGTACCCAAACAAACATTCATTTCCTTAAAATTCTAACTTATAAATCCACAAAACTGCAGCAAGATTCTGCTACATGATATTCAATGCCTCACCAAGAGACTGAACATTTTATAATTTAGTGCAACATAGCCTTGAGAAACCATTTCCAACCCATCAATGATATTTGTGGCAAACCTGCACTACTAATGAAACACACCTTTCATCACTTACCTTAAGCCTATAATGTGCCAATTTCTGTAATTGGAAAAAATAATAATTCAACCAGCACTTGACAATTTAGAAAAAGCGGAACCAAACTTAAAAAACTCGTTCAAAAATTCCTCTTTAAGAAGTATAATAATATCCTGACCAGCTCCCTTGCTGCATTAAAACATAATGCCACTTGCTGCAAAATTTGACAGGTTTGAACCGAAATATTCTGCCTTCAATCCAAACTACTCCAAGAAAACCAAGCTAACTATTGTAACAAAGCATGAAGACAGTTCAAAATACAATAGGATTCACATCAATAATCAACAAAAAAAATACCTCATTAAAAGCTCTTTCCTTTACTGTTTAGGAGTACTCAATTGTAAATACTACGTGCAATACATACGACATATTATATATGAGTACTCAAATTCTAAATATGTGCAATACATAACCACAAATGGCCCGATGATAATAAAAAAAAACCACAAATCATTAATTAGGAAGGTCACTATCCAAGATGCTATATTCTAACTCCAATCCTCTAAGCAATGTATCCAGATCATTCTATTTAATTTACTTGATTACATTATATTGCGCCTTTCAAATGGCTAGCATATGTAGTGAGTCTTCATCTCTTTGCAGGGCCAGATTGTCACTTTATACATACCGGCCAATCATCTCTTCATGTGCCTGTGAATCATAGATTTCCTCTCACAATCTATCGATTCTATTCATCAAATACGCAAGTAGAAAGCTACAAAATAGAAACACTATAAGTAAAACGTTAGAGTCAGAAGTGAAATGGAGAGAAAGAGAAATAGAGAATTGTAACATTGGACCCAATTTACACTTAGTTCAAGAGAAAATGGCTCAATAATTAAAAAAAATAAAGAAACTGAAAATTTAATAAAAAACAAAGGCCAGACAATTATCAAACCTATCAAGACAAATAAACAAAAGAAACTTCATAGTATAATCTAACATATGATAATTATAATAATAGTCTACTATAACATATAATAATTAGAGAACTATTCAAACTTGTGCTAGAACATCCATAGAAATCAACGATCTGAAGTGAAAACAGTGTAAAAATAAGAAAACTGGACAAAATTAAAAATGAAATAGAAGAAAAGAAACAACTAAAATTCAAATACGAAACTCAAAATTAAGAGACCAGAAAATTAATAAATCTATACAGAATAAATGAATTGAAGATAGAATCTTTAGTTTAAAATTGAACAAATGAGTCTTGTATTTATACATGAGAAACTCTAAAGAAGAGGGGATGCATCATAGAAACATAAATGACTTGGGAGGATAAATAAATTTCTAGACCATTGAAATCTCAAACGGTGGCTAGAATATCTTGTAAAAGAAATTGAATTAATGGTTGCTTGAATAAATGGACGAACCGAAACAACTTTCGACACATGCACAACTCTTGGAATAAACATGTTTTAATTTTAAAATAAAAAATGCAACAAAAAAGAAAAATAAACTTTAAATATATTTTTTCGAATAAAAATAAAAAACTCACCGAATACTGTGTAGAGATTGTTGGGAAATGAGTAAAATAATTAGCATGGTTTCCCAATAAACTTAAATATATTTTTTCGATGGAATCCCTTACTTCCTTAAAATAATTAGCATGGTTTCTCAATTATTGGAATTCTTTTTGAAATTCAAATATTGGGATTTAGAGGGAAATTTCTAGGGCTATACTAACAGGAATTAATGCAACTAGAGGTCTTATTGACTGTAATAAAGATCAATAAGTTATATTGTATATTTTTATTGATGTTAAAATATAATCTGACATCAAATTGTAAAAAAGATAATCCATGTATGAAAATCTTGTCACCAATATTACTTCTACTTTTACTTCAACATCATAACTTTGACCAAATATACATATATGAACATCAAGAAGTAGGGGCGAATTTATTATTCTCCAAATTTCAAACTTCATGAATATCTTGTTGGACTTTACGGATCATATTTGCTATAAGTTCTTAAATATATATACATAGTTGCTTCAATTACCCTTATTCTAGCAATTACATGGGTACCATGAACAACTTGCAAATTGTTCCATTCATCACAATTATAAATACCTCTTACTTTATTTACATATATTAAAAGAATGATTGTTGAATTTAATGTCTATTTTATACGTAGATTTTCCTAAAATGCTCTTTGGCTATTAATGTGTTTAACTTTAATTGTTATATTTAGAGATTTTTTTTTAAAGATAAATTTTTACTACTATCGAGGGGTATGTTTGAAGGAAAAAAATTAATATGCATAGTACCTAAAATAAATTAGGGACTTATATTTAATAATTCGATTTATCATCAAAAGAAGCTCCTTGTAAAAAAAAATCATCAAAAGAAGCTTATTATACTTAAGACAGAGGGACAAAACATAAGTTAAATCAAATTTTGCATTGCGACAATTGTACCATTTGCATTTAGTTATATTGGTTTAATGTGTTCACTGTTTAGCTATCTCTTTTTTTTTTAAGTTGCTATCTAATTATAATGAAATGGAAAAAAAAATTATGTCAAAATTCTTTCTTCAATCTGATTATTTAATTAATTACTTTAAATATCATGATACCGCCATATATATTTCATGTCGATGTAGCAAATTTTAGTTACAGATTATCACATAACTAATGGATTTCAAGTGGGTTATTTATTTGTGCAGTCAAAGTGATTGATATTACTATACTCAAACTTAAGAACAACAAAACCTCTGATATCACACTTGATCTAGCTTGTTGTCCAACTTAAAGTTCTTTTCTAAGGCTTTTACTTAATCAAAACTCAGTCTTCTTTTCATCTCCAACATTAAGTTACCATCTTCATTGCTATTATCTTGCTCCAAGCTATTGAACATTAGAGGAAATTATTCATTTGTGTTACATTACTCTGATTCACACCTACATTAATAGGAATGAAACCAATTGGAAAGTTAGAATCAACCATAAACCATATCTTAATTGTTAAACCAATTTAAACCTTTTGAACTACAAAAACATACACACAAAAAAGAAGTAATGGAAAACAATTGGAATACATGGATAAAATTCAATTTATAGTTTTCTTTATAAAAAATAACAACCACAATAGACCTCTGTCAAGTGGATTTACCAATTTTAACTCATTCTCATTTAACCATTCTTTTTTCGCTCAAGTACAAATATTGTTATGAAGTAATTTGAGCATATAGTCATTAATGGCATAAATAATTGGAATACGATAGTGCTTTTACCTTTAGAACTTCTAATTCAATTTAATGAGTGTACCATTTTATCAAGATAAAAAGAATTGATGTTATATATATAGCTTGTAAAATTTAACATCTGCAACTGGGTTTTCCTTCAAAGGAATCATCAATTACAATAGGCCTTACACGAAAGGCACACAAAAGTAAGTGAAAGTGGCTACATTGCCATGAACTTAAAATGGTAGTTTACAAATACACCACGACAAAAAGTGAGGAGCATAACTGTGAATAACACATGAGACTCAATCAAAGAAAAATAAGGTTTTGTTGGGCCATGTCTATTCTACTTGTATAAATTGCTAAAAATTACAACAAAAAAAATGTTTTCTATTGAAGATTGAGTCGATAAAATTCATTGATTGAAAGCACACAGAAGTTCAGCACACAATTACAGAAGCAAATAAAAAATGGTTGCATGTAGTTTCATTGAAAAAAAGTTTTAAAAAGGAGAAAAAATGCAAAAGGAAAGGATAAAGGACAACAATCTACTTGATTTTGCACTTGTAAATAAAAACAAAGATCTTATGTTTATATTTGACTAAA
>Ga0315914_1008107_pt1 | contig 14215 bp, 3 predicted proteins | sample MpolenodulesMG_FD_203920 | JGI IMG/M metagenome (GOLD analysis project Ga0315914, IMG submission 203920) | Medicago polymorpha root nodule microbial communities from Los Angeles, California, United States - elongated nodules | ecosystem: Host-associated > Plants > Roots > Nodule | place: USA...
TTTGTTTTAAGCCTCACTCACAATTAAAAATTATTGAACGGCCCTGCGCACCAAATTAAATAATATAATGTCTGAGACACCTTTAGGCACTTGTATGATTTTCCATGCTCGTAAATGTTGTATGGCATTAGGTGGTGTTATGTTTTAATTGTCATGATGATAAATTATAATTTGATCATGCTAATTTTATTGACCTTGTATTTGTTTCTATTCAGGACATGTTTATTGCAGGTACAGACACCATATCCACTTTGCTAGAGTGGTCAATGACAGAACTCTTAAGGCATCCAAATACCATGAAGAAATTGAAAGAAGAAGTAAGTAGAGTGGGTAATGGTAGAACACACATAGCTGAAGAAGATTTGAGTGACATGAAATACTTAAATGCAGTGGTTAAAGAAACCCTACGTTTACATCCCTCAATTCCATTACTAGTACCCCGAGAAAGCAGACAAGATATCAAACTAAATGCTGGTTACCACATCAAAGCTGGCACAAGAGTTTTTATCAATGCTTGGGCTATTGCAAGAGATCCTACACATTGGGGTCAACCTGAAGAGTTCAAGCCTGAAAGATTCTTGAATAGTTCCATAGATGTTAAAGGAAAAGATTTCCAAGTGATTCCATTTGGAGCTGGCAGAAGGGGTTGTCCTGGGGCAGTGTATGCTACGGCTGTCAATGATCTTGTGTTAGCCAACCTTGTACATCAATTTAACTGGGAATTACCTGGTGGTGCTGAAGGATTGGACATGTCTGAATCATTTGGTTTCACGGTGCATAGAAAGATTCCTCTTATGGCAATTGCAACCCCTAACAAGAACTAAATAAGGGAGTAGGGGGAAATAATGGAACCGTTTTGTTATACTAATAATGACAAATATAAGTAAAATAAGTTGTTGTACCAATAATGAGACTTTTTTTTTTACTTTTGTACTCATGTGTCTTTTTTGAGGAACCTAACTAGTAAAATACCAGATTGGAACGTTTTTGCTAGGTTGACTTTATATATTTAGCAGTGATGTAAATTAAATTTCTTTTTTCCATTGAATTTGGTTATAAATATTATTTAAGATGTTTTTGTTATAAATTATATGAATCAAAACAACAAATTATTCTATTAAAATAGATATTATAGAACTTGACAAAAAATTGATATTATTGAATTAAAATATGGTCATGTTAAATAGTGTCCTTAAGACACGTGTAACTTGTAAGGAACAAAAGAAAGTTTTGTATTGAAAAATAACACTTTTTAAACTTTAAAGAATTGATGATATAAATTTCAAGATACATTTTAAAGTTTGTTAGCATTTTCCGTAACAAATTCCTTAGACATATAATGCAAAAACAACAAAATTACCTATAATAGAAAATCTCCATAATTTTATGAGAGGATTAAATCATAGCCCTTTAGATCAATTTAGATCAATCTTTACTGGGTAATTTCACTTTTAAAATTACAGCTTATAATCTTTTCATTCCCCTTATGCATGTATCTTCTCTCACCTTCTCGCCGGTTGATGTTGTTGTTGCTTCTTTTCTTAAAACACTAGACGAGAGACCCGTGCTATAGCACGGATAGCGCGGGTGCGCCGCGCGTTTAGGAAGGACATAAATATGACATAAAATTATAATTTGTAATTAAGAGTAAATGAACATTTTATTAGCAACAATTACTGAAATAAATGTGCAGTTCACTAATACATAGTTCATATACATAGTTCATATAGTTGAAATATTTAAAATACACATAACTTTAATACAAATAACATGAAGAAATAAATAGATAGGAATAGCAAAACGGATTGTAGATATTGAATAGAACAAACACTATAATTAAGATGATGTTAAAGTATGAAGGAGAAGATCTGATTTGATATCCGAAAACTAACATAACTAATAACATTACTGACAACTGCCTATAAAAAAAATTAACCTTTTTTTTTTGTTCACGTATTATTAGTATAAAGTTTTCATCCGCCGTTTAGAGATGATTAACCTAAGTTGGGATATGTGGGGCACACAAAGTTTAACGATTTAATTAAAAAAAAGTAATTTTTTTTAGGGGAAAAATAATTTTTTTATGATAAATACATTATACATTTGATAAAAACAAAATGAATTTTGCTCAACAACTTTCCTTATAACAATAGTTATGGTGGATGTAACCACAACAATACAATGATTTTACATTTTTCAATTCTGTAATGGTTTCCCATCAAATGTATATGTAAGATCAATTCTATTTCTTAATGAAATTAAGGCATATAGTGGATGAAATAGCAATCCACAATCATACATCGGCAAAGAACTGATACTTTTGGACGTTGTTGATTATGAACCGAAGAGCTGAAATTGTGGTCGCTATTGTAAGTAGGAATGAAACGACAATGTTGATCCAATGCCACACCTTCTTCTCTGTTCTAGCCGTTTTTCCCTTTATCTTCATTTAAAACAAAAGCATAAACAAATTAGTCATATTACAAAAACAATAATGTTTGAGAGAGTTTATTTTATATTTAAGGATTGGTATAGCAACCTTAAGGAAGATCATGCTTGGGAACATGAAGGTGAGAGGAACTAGTGAAAATGAACCTAGCAAATTTACAAAGTCACCCATAAAAGGAAATGCTGCAGCAATGAATGTGTTGCCAGTATAGAAGCACATCCTTAGAAGAAACAAGCGTTTCAAATTCTCCCCTGAATGCATACCCTTGCCAATTTCTAGAAATCTAGTATCCAAAGCCTCATGAATTGGTACCACAAACAACTGCATAACAAAAAAGTTAAAATAATACACTTACCTTACAAACAAGTAGCAAAATATGTATGTATATACTCAAACTGAAAAGATAATTGTTGTTCCCACTTTTGAGTTTGTTAAAAAACTCACCTGGCGGCAGTTAACTGCCGAAACTCCTTGTTCCACAGCAGTTAACTGTCGAAGTTTCATTTTTTTAGTGTAAATCTGGCAGCAGTTAACTGCCGATTGAGGTAAATGTGTAGTTTCCTGGTGTTTCATAGCAAAGGCCGAAGTAGGAAAAGCACTCATCAAATACTTACATGTTGAGAAACTGCAGACTGAAGAAAAACGATGACATTAATGAGCACATTGATCCATCTAGGTCCACTTAAATTTTCAGGAAGATATGAAGATACCATTGAGCCATAAGCCCAATATCCAACAATAGTAACACCATAATAAAACAAGGCTCCCACTGTATATTGTGAGTACAAGGCTTTCCTCATGTTCTTCACAGCTGGCTTACGTAGAGTGGACTGTATTCATTAATTTACCAAAAAAATTAATTACAAAAGGTGGAAACAAATTAAAGAAAAATAGTTCAATATTTATTAATTATGGAAGCATAGAATATGATATATGACCTGTATCTCAGGAAGCATGCCACTAGTGTTGGTAACAATGATAGCAGAAATAGCACCAAAACTGTTGAACACTTTGTTCACTTTGCTTCCACTAACGTTAAAATCCTTGTTTGAATTTGATTTTCCTGACAACATAAATGGATAAGGCTGGATTAATTTAATGCTATGGTTTTGACTAGGGACAAAAATATATAATGTTTAATTAGTTTACCATCTTTGACTGCAACACTGACAAGAAATGCTATGTATGCTAGGGTGACAACAGCAGAAGCTCCTAGCCAATTTCTCATAGCAGATATTGTGGGAATGGAGAAGGAAAAAATGAAGTATGCTGCTCCTGTTACAACTATGTAGTATTGAAGCCTCCAAGGAGAATCACTAAATTCTGCGTTGATTTCCTATCACCAAAAACAACCACTTTATCTAAAAAAATTACTCATTTAGTTGGTCCAATCATGTATATTTGTAAACTTTATTTACCTTAAGTGCCTTGCCTCCAAGGAGGATGAAACCCATGTTTCCAAGAAGAAGGGTCAAAAACTGAGAAGTCCATGTTAGGTGATACATCTTTGTTCCTAGAGAAATTATGGACTAATAATTCCATTAAGAATCTTTTTCACGGTTTAAATTAAGAGGAATATATGATTGAAGTTTGAAATTAAGAAAAAAAACATGTTAATTAGTTTAAAGACAAAGGCGTGTTTTTAGGAAACAATTCCATCTTAATCATTAATCTAGCCACGAAACCTTAATTTTGTATGTATACGCACATGATTTTGGCCATATAGATCACTATTTTTTTTTTATGTAGTCACATAATTTGATTATAGAGATCTCAGTTTTTTATGTGTCGATGAATAAGTTGCATGATCTAGGTCATGACTTCGTGATTTTCTCTATGTCTATGCACTTTAGTCACATGATTTTGGTCATACACATCACGATTTTTTATGTTTCTACTCATGAGTTCCATACTCTAGGCCATAACATCGTGATTTTTTATGTCTTTACAAATTAGTCGCATGATTTAGTCCATACCATTATAATATTTTATGTTTTTGTCCATTCGTCACATTTGATCGGAATTTTTTGCAATATTAAAGATTGTGACGTGATCATGTGGCCTCAATTTCTGCAATACAAAATTTTGGACAAAGAATTTAATAATGAAAAAATAATGAAGAACTGACCGTAAACAAATCCCATGAGGTCTCTATATCGAATGAACCTACGACCATCGATGAAATGAAAAGCTGCCAAGAGCCAATTAGCATAAGCTGTGTAGAGTCCAATAACAAAGAGCAATATGACACCCCATGTCCAACCTAATGGAACCATTATCAGGTTAGAGAAACTGAATATCCAACCACAGTTGAAGCCTGTCACCAACATCAACCCCACTTGTTGCCATGAATCTGCAAATTGAATGAAACACTCATGAATGATGTTAAAAATTATTAACAAAACAGCATAGAAAAACTAACCGTCTAAGAGAAAAACATGTATAAGACAATAGTTTACTTGAAAAAAATAAAAGAAACATAAAAGTTAAAACATAATTTAGCTGAGAATAGAGTAATACCTTTGTCAATAGTATGAGCAGTAGAAAGGTCGTAAGAATCATTTGGGATATTCTTGTCTTCTTGACCATGTTCTAGGTTGACAGTGAGAGAGTTATCATTGCTTGCTCTACCTTCAACCTCCATGGTGAATATGTTAACTCATTCCAATTTCCAAAAACACAAGAGTTTGGTACTCATATATATCTAAAAGGTTCGAGCACACTAAAGTGGAAGTCTATGTCAGACTCAAATAATTTGGATAGATAAATAATCAGTGGGATTATTTATCGTTTAGTGAAGACATTCAAACTTAGATTTGAAAAATATAAAGAAACAAAGAAAAGATGAGATGAAAGTATTTTCGGTATTTTATTTCTTGGGGACTAATTTGCTTGCATTTTTTGTTGTCTAATAAAGTTAGTGGTGCAAAAAAGGTAAGTGAAAATATGTCTTTATAGATAAAATTAAGAGATGATATAGACGTAATTTATCTAATATATAATTAAATTATTATGTCTTTACAAGATTCTCAATCCATGAACAAATGTCGATTACAATAATTGCCTAAAAGCGGTGAGAATTTTTTTTTTTAGTGGGATATTTGAAAAATGGAGCAATTTTATAAGAGAAATGATATTTATACAACGACAATTTTATTTTTCATACTCACATTATGTTTTTACTTTATCTCTATTGTTTTAATTTTTGAGTCAATAATTAATTTTCTTTGTAAATTTATATGTACATTTCCTTAAATATTTTTCCTATAATTTCTTCTAATTTATAAGTTTCCCAATGTTTATTATATCTAAAACAAAAGTGTATTCTTAGTAAATCATACGAAAAACATATATAAAAATGTACTTAAGTTTTTAACGCAATCGGAAGTGTATGCTAACAAACGCTAAATCTAGATTGAAAAGGAATAAATTCGCAAGCGACAAACTTATAAAAATAGGGTTCCGGAATCCACCAGAAATTGAAAAAACTCTCTAAAATATTATCGAATGAATAAAAGTTGCCTTTTAGAAGCTGCAACGGTTAAACTTAAATAGGAAAATAACAAAACTGAAAACAAACAAATAATAAAATTAGACTGAAATATAAAACTATTAAGGAAACCCTCCTACTATCAGTTTTGTCCAATAAAAAATTAGTCGCAAATCATTAGTTTAATTGATTTTCAATATACTCTCACATGATCTCAAAACTGTCATGTTTTCTTAAGAGAAAGTTAAATTGCATTTCTATGATAAAATAAAGATAATGTAATTAAAATGCCATGAACATTTTTCATCCATATTATGATATCAATATTCAATATGTGATTAAGAAAGCCAGGACCAAACTCAAAACTGAAGATATGTATGCCTCCAGATCATAAAGTTCTTTTATTTTTTTTAGTCACTTGACATTTTTACGTAAAGGTTGAACAACACGTCACGTATCATTTTAATATATTTTATTAATTTTATAATGTTTTTTTTTTATATATAAAAAAAGAACGTAGTTTATACTTAATTGTTGCATCTATGGTATCTTAAAGATATAATTGTTTCTCGTGATAAGTTATAACTAAACAAAAAATTACATTTAAATGGTTTTTTGTTGGTAACCCAGATTCTTTGTTGGTGGTCGGGGTTCGAACTTAAAATCCCTACATTTATTCTAACTATGATATCCTGAAAATATAAGGTTGGTCGTGATAACTAAACAAAAAAAGTGGTACATCTAAAATTATTACTACTAACAACTAATTTTAAATTTAAATTGTTTAAATATTTATTCATTTATATTTTATTTTATATAGTAAGCCAATCGAAATTAATTTTGCATAATTTTGAAAACAAATGGTCATACTTACAAGGTGACTACTGACTACTCTTTATAGACATGATGCATAGGGCTCCACGTGCCCTTCTATTCTTGAATTAGTTCCAAGAGCAATATACGGCAATCCATGAGTTTCTAATTTGAAGTTCATATAAATAGCAATCCAAAATAGACTCTAGAGAAGTAGGCAGAAAAAAGGGAATCTCAAGTTGCAATAATACAATTCATTGTTGTTGGATCTCTCATTGTGAAAAAACTTTAACTATTTATAGCAAAGAGAGAAACTGAAGGGGATTAGTCTTTTCCGATTATGGTGTTTCTTAAATATGAGACTTCTAAACAACTGAATGATTCACTTTTAACAATCATATAAAGCTCAAATTGAAAATCTTTAATTTCTATATCTTCATAAGAGTTGTAGGTATTGACTGATGCTAACTTTCACATGACACGAGTTTCAATCAAAATAAATACTGTAGTAAATGATAGATTTTTTACGACATGAGAAATTGTCGATACTTCACGTGCACCAACGTTAGCGAATTTTTCACCAAGGTAAATCCTATGTCGGTTTTAGTTTTGGTTGTAGAAATATTAGTGAAATCTATTTTAACAAATGGACTTCATTAACCAAGTTCATTAATCTTTCTTTTTTTAAAGGAAAGTTCATTAATCTTTTATTTGTGTTTATCTTTTCGATAGTCAGGTAGATAAATAAAACAAATTCAAATTCTGTTAATAATAAGAATTGATCCCCTATTTTTGAAATTCATCTATCGTACTTCCTCCGTCTCACATTATATTCTTCTTACTTATTTTTTCTTCTCTTAAATTATTTGTCTATTTTATATTATCAATACAACATTAATTATTTTTTGCTACTAACATACTTTTATTTATTGTATTTCAATCATTTATAACTACTCAACTAACTATAATTAATAAGAATGTTTTAATAAATGATACATATTGAATTTTGTCATTAAAATCAAACTATTGATCATTTGTTTAATAATTGTGTAAAACTCAAATGAAACACCTAATGTAAGACGGAAGAAGTAACTAAGTGCATTAATTAATGAAACTTGTTAGGGAAGCAAATATAATAATTATATCTTAGAACATACTCCCTCCGGTCTCAAATGTAGGAAACAAAAAAATAAAATTGGTGGTCTCAAATATAAGAAGAAGTATAGTAAAATGAACATATTAAATGCCCAAATTCCAAGTTTACCCTCATTAAACACACCTCATTAATGTCTTTACTACTCCAAGACAAGAGTAAAATTAGAAAAATATCACTTTTTATATAGCTTAAATGTGGTCAATCCACTTTCTTAATATGTGTGCATTTTTTTTTGTTTCTTGCATTTGAGACCGGAGGGAGTATATAATCAATACTTTAAAAGTTAAAAAAAAAAAAATTATACTGAAAGCAATTTGAGCAACACCCTAGTTATACTGAAATATGATAGATGGATTTTAAAATAGGGGATCAATTCTGCAAAATAATAAAAATAAAAAGACTAAAATTGCAAATTTTTTTTTCTTTTAATTATTAAACAGTCCTTATAAATAGCACCCTTTAAAGTAACATATACAATTTTTTTTTGAAATATTTAAAGTAACATACAATTCTTTGTATTCAATTTATAAGGTTTTATTGTTCATTTTTTTCATCAAAATAATATGTTTGGGTACCCGTAAAAACATATGATTAGGTGAACTAGCAGAGACAACCATTCACGTATACCTTAACTACTCAACTAACTATAATTAATAAAAGTATTTTAATAAATGATATTTTACCATTAAAATCAACATTATTAATCATTTGTTTAATAATTGTGTAAAACTCAAATCAAACACCTAATGTGAGACGGAAGAAGTAACAAGTGCATCAATGAAACTTGTTAAGGAAAAAAAATAATAATTATATCTTAGAACATATATAATCAATACTTTGAAAGTTAAAAAAATGTTATTTTCAATACAAAGTTTTCATTTTTAAGTTTCTTAACAAGTATCATAAAGCAACACCCATAGTTATACTCGAATACGATAGAGAGATTTTAAAATAGGGGATCAATTCCGCAAAATAATAAGAATAAAATTCCAATTAAATTTTTTTCTTTAATTATTTAAAAGTCCTTATAAATAGTACCCTTTAAAGTAACATACAATTCTTTGTATTCAATTTATAAGGTTTTATTGTACATTTTTTTCATCAAAATAATACGTTTGGGTACCCGTAAAAACATCCGATTAGGTGAACTAGCAGAGGCAGCCATTCACGTATAATTTGTCATTGGAAAGAGTGGTATCCCTTTTACTCAAATTTTCTATCTATTTTATCAAGAAAAAAACAAATCCTCTATCGAAATATCTGTTTTTGCTGGTAAAAGAAGGCCCTTTCAAACAAAAAAGACAGTAATTCAATGGTTATAACTGTGATTTTGATTTTGATATTGATAATAGCAGCCATTCAATTCTGTTGTTGTTGATTGAAACAGCCATCCAATTAATTATTAGCTGGACGCATTCCTGAAATTATCATGTCACTATGTCAGTGAGGCCCCACACAGAAACAAGAATGATATTTGATTTCAATGTCGTAATTTTTTATATATGGGTTTTTTATCATGTCAAAATTTGCAAGAAGTTTAAAGTAGTAATTTTGACTTGAAATTTATGTTTTTTATATTAAACATGTAACTTTTAATCAATAATTGTTGGTTTTCAAAGAAAAGATACTACTTTTAGTTACCTTAACATATGCAATATTGCACATGTTAGACAAACCATTTATATATTCATTCCACGTCTTATTTTATCTTTATATCATTTTTCTTATTAGATCATCAGCGTATTATGTTTATCACATCATTCTTTTCTTTCTTTATTTATTTCATGATGTACACACTCTTATAGGATGAACGTTAAACATTTTTCAAAGAAAACATATTACTATTATACAACATGTATATAGACTTTAACGGTTTGTTTGTTTAAACTATCACTATTCACTACGAGATACGGCGGTCACTTTAAAAAGTAAAAAAAAAATGATTTACATGGTCTTTGAAAGGAGCAAATTGTTACATATTTAATCATATGTTGGTTATTATTTAATACAAAAAACATTACTATGAAAATACCAATTCAGCATTCAGAATCACAATGACCGCATAATTAATGATTTAGTCCCTTAAGTTATTTGTTGGTTACATTTTAGTTTCATAAGTTATTAACGTTACAATTTGGTCTCTTAAGTTAGTATCTGTTAGCCAAATAAATCCTCACCGACAGTCTTTTGCCAAAACATTAAATAGGCACATGTGAACGGTGACGTGAAAACTTGCAATGTGTATCCACCTTAGACATTGGCTTAACGGTTTTGACGATGAGGATTTATTTGGTTGATAAAAGATGACTTAAAGGGACAAAATTGTAACGTTAATAACTTATGTAACTAAAATGTAACCAACAAATAACTTGAGGGATCACATCACTAATTAAGCCTTTATTAAAAAACCTGGAAAAAAATTCCACGATGAAAAATATTGAATGCCAGCAAATTACAAATATTTTTCAGACATTTATATATATATATATATATATATAAACAGGTGACATCATTTAGTATATTTGTTTTTTATTTTATTTTAAGGAAAGAGCAAATTTGTTATAATGTGAATAAAATGAAATAAGATTATTACATAAGTGGAAATAAAAGGTGTTGCAATAAGAAAAAGCTTTTAAAAAATAACATATTTCTAAAAGAATTACCCCCAGTGACAAGTATAGTTCGATTTTGAAACGAAAGACATGAAGATCACATGTTGAATGAAGGTGGTGAAGAAGTTCAATGTTTTTGAGATGAAAATGACAACTGATTGTAAAAATAAAGATAAAAAAGATGAGATTTTTCTTTGATATAAGTAAATTATCCTCAATTCATCATAGGGTAACGTAGAAAAAAAATCTTATAACACTCATCACTGCCTTTTAATAAAAATATGGTATACACACCAACACGATTTTGGTCTAGCCAAAGAGGGTTAGATACCCATAATATGACAAACAAATAGTTGAAATTCGATCAAAAGAATTATCTACCTTTAATGTCTGACGCTTATAGAATATAATTTGAAAAAAAATAGTAATAAACTTTTCTTAAAAGTTAATGATGATTAGTTTCCTCAACCAAAAAAAAAGAAAAAGGTTTAGGTATGTACGGTGCCAAAAGTAATTCAGCAAATTGGTTTATTTTTTCTTTTGAAGAATTCAGCAAATTGTTTATTTATAGTTCGAGAAATACTTAATATAGAAACGCACCTAAAACTTCATTTTTGCACACCCAGTCAAAAGCTTCTAGCACATTAAATAATAACAAATATTCTTCTTGGTTGAAAGTTTTCTTCTCTCCTCTCTCTCAGACCACCATATGTCCATATGGTTTACCCTAGATCCATCGTGACGTCGCTCAGTGAAACGTTGAGAAACCATTGTGCCATTATTGTTGTTGTTGTGTATAAGTGTGAGTTATATGTCTCACATCGGATAAAAGAGTAAAGGTTAAACACCTTATAAGTAAGAGTAAATTACACTTCCCTCCCCTCAGAGATGCTTGAATTACACTCATCTCCCCTCTTATGTTAAAATATACACTCCCCTCCCTTGAAAAATAAAAATTAATACTTCCCTCCCCTATAAGATGTTTGAACTTCCTCCCTTAATAATTAAATATGGATTACACTTTAATCTATTTTAACTTAAATAAATATTTTTGTAATATATATTAATTTTGAATCACCGCTTAAAAAGTATAAATTCATTTCTTTATAATTTAGAGTATAAAATTCACTTTTAAATAACCATACTTAATCGACTTTAGTAATTTTTCACATATTTTATAATAGGGTTTAAAACTATATGTTAATGAAATTGTGAATAAAAAATAGAGAAAGATATGTATTCAAAATTTGATTATATTAAAATGAACCCGCAATGCTATTTTTCTTTGAAGTGTGGTAGATTATTTTTTTCATAGATTATTAGAAATAAAAAAAAATATTGAGGGACTAAAGCGTAGATTTTAACTTAAGAGGGGAGGAGAATGTAATTCAAGCTTCTCTCAAGGGAGGGGAGTGAAATATTTTATAATATGTTTTGAATAAGAGGGGAGGGAAGTGTATATTTTAACATAAGATGGGAGGGGAGTGTAATTCAAGCATCTTTGAGGGGAGAGGAGTGTAATTTACTCTATAAGTAAGAGGACCTATAATCCCATAGCCTTAAGGTTTTGGGTAAGAGTGTGGTGTTCAAGTCACTTATGGTCCTGGACGTTTGGCCCATTGCCGCTCCCGGGACTCCCGCTCCCCACCAAGCATAACCATGACTCTGATACCGCTGTTAGGTCACTGGGGGAGCTCAGGGGGACCCACCACATCAAGGCTAGAACAACCGCACAAGCAAGAGAGACGCCACACTCTTACACAAAACCTTAAGGCAATGGGTTTATGGGTCCTCTTACTTATAAGGTGTTCAACCTTTACTCTTTTATCTGATGTGGGACATATAACTCACACTTGTACGCAACAACAATTGCGGCTCGTTTGAAATCAAATATTGACCACGTTTATTGTCCTAGCCGATTAATATTCTTCGTTATCGTTACCATTCTTAACTATAGAAATATTTTATTAGTGCACTTTTAATTTAAACTTCAACGTCCAAGATATACCATTTGGAGGTTGGTGGTGTAGTTTCTTACCTCATGGTTGCTTCACCCAAACACCCCATCCTGGGTTGTTGAAGAAGGCGACAATCGCGTCGCGTTTTCTTTGATTTTCAAATATTCAAGTCTTCAAGCATGTAATGAGTATTCTTCGTCAAAAATTTCTTAATGACTTGAAATTTTCTTTAATTTCGCTCAACCTTGATACTCAAGGAAATCCCCCACAACTCCCTTTGGATGAGAAAAGATCAATTTCTTTTATGTTGGAACCTTGATTCCACAATCAAGATCCTTGAATGAACACAGTTGTTACAAATCATATTTGCACCCTATCAACCTAGATCAAAACTCTACAATGATTCTCGTGAAAGTGTTAAGGCAAGAGTTTGTAGAGAGAGAAGGAGAGAGAGAGCGAGAGAGAGAGAGCCTTAAGAGACGAATGAGTGTAAAATTCTTTTAGTGAATGTTAAAATGAGTAGTGAGAAGTATTTATTGATGTGGGAGTTTAAAACTCTTTTAGTGAATGAGTTTTAAGAGACGAATGAGTGTAAAATTCTTTTAGTGAATGTTAAAATGAGTAGAGAGAGAGAGAGAGAGAGAAAGAGAAAGAGAGAGAGAGCTTTAAGAGACGAATGACTGTAAAATTCTTTTAGTGAATGTTAAAATGGGTAGTGGGAAGTATTTATAGACGTGGGAGTTTAAAACAAATTGAAGCACACAATAAACTAAAAAATCTCATATGATTCGAATCATATGTTAAAAAATGAATTATTCGAAGCACATGAAGAATGATTCGAACCATTGTATTTATGATGAAGTATGATTCAAATCGTCATAAATTTGATTTGAATCCCCATACAACAAAAAGTTTGAGAACAAAAATGATTCCAATCATTTTGTTCTTTGTATCAAATGATGTGAATCATAATGATTTAAATATTTTTGTTCTTTACAAAAAATAGTTTCAATCGTGCAATCACAAAGATGATAAAAGGAAAAATGATTCGAATCATATTGCACTTAATAAAAACTTATTCAAATCAAAATATAATAAAAACGATTATTAATATGCTTTAAAATCTAACCTATTCCAAGTCACCTTCCTACCTATAGTTTTTAGGTGGCATTTCACATGGGAAAGGCCAATCCTTTCCCACCATGGGAAAGTTAATTTCATCCATTTGATTAGGTAAGGAACACAATCTTATCACACACCTTCAACACTAAATTTTATTGTCACTACCAACCCACCACCATCTCTCTCATTCATCCCCACCAACCCACCACCAGCAACAGTGCAACGCCATCAAAACCACCATACAGCCAAAAGTAGAAGCACTTGAAATGTATACAACTCTTTCCACTGTCTTTGAATTTTTGCATGCTTTCAGAATTCCTAATGCTCCATCAATGGTTCTTTTTGTCACTATTTCCTCTGGTTCGTTCTCTTCAAAATCAATTGGAGTAGAGAGAGAAAGTTGGTGTCTTATTTTGTTTTAGCAAAGAGAGGATCTAGAGAGAGCGTATTCTGTTCTTTGATATGACTTTGAAACATCATGGTCAGCACCTAACTCATGTTCTTGTTCCTCTTCATCTAATCTTTTTTTTTTAGCAAAAAAAAAATGGAGTAGCTGTGTGGAATGTTCCAATGAACCCTTCAATTGAAACTTTCTGGGTTGCTAAGATCAGCGTT
>Ga0315914_1008108_pt1 | contig 14211 bp, 6 predicted proteins | sample MpolenodulesMG_FD_203920 | JGI IMG/M metagenome (GOLD analysis project Ga0315914, IMG submission 203920) | Medicago polymorpha root nodule microbial communities from Los Angeles, California, United States - elongated nodules | ecosystem: Host-associated > Plants > Roots > Nodule | place: USA...
ATGTACTTTTAAGCTGAGTTCAGGTGATTTTGCATGAGTTAGAAGTTACAAATGACACATTTGATTTTGGCAAGCAAAGAAGAAATCGTGCTCCGATTTTAAGCATCGGGCTACAATTTTCCTACAACTTTGAGACATTTTGTCTCGTAAAAAATCGTGCTCCGATGGGACAAAATCGGGCTCCGATTTAGCAGAGGCGCCAGTTGTGATCTGAATAAAGTGAAGCCATCGTGCTCCGATTTACAGCATCGGAGTACGATTTTTGCGTTTCTGGGAATTTTCCTATAAAAGGGAAATTGTTTTCTTAAGGAAGGGTTCAGAATTTTGGAGAAAGAAACTGACTTTTGGAGCTGGAGATCTAGAGAGAAGGTGGGAGACCATCAAAACTCATATCTAGTTACCAATTTCATGTAATGAATTCTTCTTTCATATTAGTTATTTGTGTTTTAGTCATGAGTAGTTAGATTCTTTGTGATTAGGTCAAGAGATGATTATGTTCTAGCTCATGTTTATGTAACTTGTAACTCTTAATTTTTATGAATGTCATTCTAGTTTATTCAGTATAAATCGTTCTTAATGCTTTTATGATTCTGACCCATATAATTGATTCAAGAGTTTATATGACTATTGACACTAGCGTGTAACTCAGAAATATCTATACTGTTCAATCTAACGGACAATCTAGGGATGGAGCGTTGTTAGGTTGTGATAATTGAATTAACGGACTTAAAACCTTTGATGATTATAGGTTCACTTGAGGGATCGAGGAATTATATTCTGAAAAGAGGGCTTAGGATCAAGGGATTGACCTAAGCTATTTTATTAATTTATCGTAAACTTTATAGCATTCGTAGACTTAAGAAACAAGTTGCTAATGAGCGATGACCAGATGAATCGAATGACCTAGTCATCTCTCAATATTATTTCTTAAACCAATTTTTCCTTAACCATTTTATTTTATTTTGCAAATCAAACCAATTGCCTCAGTGCATCCCCCATTTTACAAACATTCTTAATAATAATGTTACTACCGAGTAGAAGTTGAAACAGTCCCTGTGGATACGAATCTTATAAATTTTATTACTTCGATATAAGTTAGTACACTTGCTAATTTTCTATCAGCGGCTGAGAGATGAAGACTGGATTTGTGGTGCAACGAGTGGTGTTGAGTGAGAAGAAGAAAACCAAATGTACTGAAGAAAGAAAAAAGGAAGAAACATATATATATATATATATATTTGAGTGGAGATGGATATTAAGCTATAAATTGTTTTCACCCCAAAGTCAGACCTGTGCATATTAATATACCCAAAAGCATATCGTTTGCATGTAATCAATTTCTTAAACAAATGGAGAAGTAATAAAATTGTTATTAACTAAGTGAGTTTAGAAGTCAATTTCTCGAGCTTAAAAGATAGAACTTTTTGATCACTGAGCTGAAAACGTTTAAATGTTAATTAGCTCTAGTTGTGAAGCTTCACGTGATTAAATATGAGAGGGGAGTCAATACAAATTAAAAAGTCTATGAATAAAATAAATTATTTATATACGATATTTAATAGAATCGAAATTGGTTCTTTCAAAAAAAAAAAAAAAAGAATCGAAATTGGTTAAGTGGGTTAACATCTTAACATTTAGATGACATGGTAAAAAATCATTTTTTTTTTTAATTTAATTTTATCATTTATTGTGGTTCTAATAAAAAATACAACAATTAATGTTAATTTATCAATATTTGTCATTTAAGAAAAAACGTAAGGATTATATATCTTAACATTGTGAGGTGCATCATTGACCCTACATGTGAAAAGATGAATGTTAACAATACTCACTTTTAACAATCTTTATAGCACTTGCTCTTTCAAACCACTTTGTATGTGTTTTATTTCTAAAATGCAGATCCACAATGATTTAAACTAATAAAAGAGTAAATATTTAAATAAATATTTAAAAGAGAATGTTATTACGAGTGTGGTACGTACTCATCAATTCGAGTGTAGTACGTACTCATCAATATTTCATTGACCACACTACACACCAGTAAACTAGCAAAAGCCAACCAGCTGTAATGTGTGTTCTTGATAGAAGTTTCTACGATGTGATCAACAAGAACTAGCCACAATAAACAGGTTTCTATTTAAGTACTGAATTGCCCCATTTGTCAACAAGAGATGGTGGAGCTTAATGTCAACAAGATTACTTTGAATTTGGTGCCAAGGTTACTTTGAATCAGGTGTCAAGTATGTGGTGAATAGTTTTCGTTCATCTCAAGTTATTTTATCTGAATTCTATAGTATTTTAGAAAATTGTCAATTTTTACTTTGTTTTTATTTTAAAAACTCTCATATTGAGTTCATTATAAAAAAAAAATGGTCACTCACACTTTAAGAAGGGTAGCCACATAGCCCCTCGTTGCTATCATTATATTCCAAGTTTGAATCTTTTATAATTGATGAAAATGAAGTAAATATTTTCGTGGAAAAGGCAAAACAACCGGTGAAACAAGACTTTTTGGGCTTCAGTCTACCCTATAGGCCCAAAACGTAATACACGTCTACTCAAATTTATAAAAATGGAAATTAATACTTAAAAAAAAAAAAAAAACGTAATCACTTTTGAATTGATGAAAATAAATTTTGTAAGATCTGCTCCCATTAAACATGCCTTAAACTTATCGTTTTAGATTGAGGGGATTACTACAATGGTATGGTGTTTTAGGGACAGTGACAGGCGTTTTATCGAGGCTCGGACTATTTGGCAGCATATGAGATTTGACACTAACTGAAGGTGAAGCAATTACGTTGCTTGAGGCGATGTGGATGGCGGTAGATAGAGGTCTTGAAAGAATTACTTTTAAAAGTGATTCACAGTTTTAGTATTGTTTCGTTTTTGTCATCATTTATAAACTGAGGTAAAATTCATTAATAGACAAATGAATGCGGTTGCTTATACTTTGCAAGGGCGGGGCCATTTCATGAGCTAGTCTTTATAATTTTGACATTGATCCTCCTTACATTTGGTCTTTATTGATTAAAATAAGATAAGTTTGTTTGGTAAAAAAAGTCATATAGAAATAACTTTTATTGGCTCCAAACCTGTATAATTTATTCTTATATAAGATGATGAACGGTATTTCTCTTTATAAACTATTTTTAAAGATTTATCTTTTTCGGTATGAGATAATGGTCTTGTTACAACTTACAAGTGGTTTTGCGGAACACTCGAATACGCAGTACCAGAACTGTTCCAGTTAATCAGCCCAAAAAACATAACATTGTAAAATGGAAAAAGTAGAAATGTCAATAAGCATTCAAGTATCTCCCTCAGTAGATAAATGATGCAGTGCTTCAATCGATCACCTCCAAAAGTGATGTCCTTACCTGACAACATAGGCTCAGTTCTTAGACTATTACATTTGAATCCTGTGTAACGGCTGCATCATATCATTCGTTACATGATAGTTGGAGATAGGGAAGTTCTTAATTCAAGTCCAAGTAAAGTCAACAACTTATGCAGCAAGTGAGTAAGGTCGGTCCTCGACGCTGACTAGGGTCAAGACAAACATCAAGGTTTAGAGAACACTCACATAGTCACATAGTACTTACAAACTATCTACCAACGAAATCTTCACATCGGCGGTACAAATTAAATTTACGCTCTTATAGTGTATGTGTCGACTTCTTAGCAACTCAACCGACCTTCATTGTGTTGGCTATCGTGTAGCAAGAGAAAATAAGTATATATTTGATATCATATTGGTATATCATAATCATGTTGAGCCTCCGTGATGACTCAACATGATTATGCCATATCCACCGGATACCAAATATTCACTAAAACAACCATCCTTATCCAAATATTATTAGATCAATTTACTTTTAAAATTTGAGTTGTATCTAACTCAACTTATAAACATATTTCCAGGCAAGGCAATTGTAATATCCCATTCCATTCAATGAAGAACTTTTAACCGAGTTTACTATGGTACAAATTAAATAAAACTATGGATTCAAAAACATTGCTTTCACAAATAAACTATCTAGTTTGCATAATCATAACTAAAATCAGAAACGCCAACCATAGCAGTAAGGACTTGAGAAACAATGTAGAAACCACCTCCAAGAATAGCAATGATGAGAATTGCAGTAATTGGATTCTTGAGAAGCTCAAATATAGGCACCAAGATAGTATATATTGCACCTGTACTAACAGTTAGTGCATACAAACCATACCTTCTCACGTTGTCCCAAAACTCTTCTTCCAGAAGTGGTCCTTCGGGTCCAAAAGCCAATGCCTTTTGCTCATCCATTCCATTCAGAACCAACAAAATTCCCATAGAAACTGCTCCTATTATCACAATCCTTGAATTCTCATTTTCAAGAAATGGAAGTTTCATTGATGGTGCCCTTTGTGCATCTTCAACAATTGGTGTGTGTTTGAGGGTAATAGGAGAAGCTTCTCTAAGTTTTATTGCATATTTTGAAGGTGGGTTTTTGAAGTTTTTAATGCCTAATACTTTGATGGGTTTGATAAATATTTGATGGTTTTTTGGAGTGAAAAGAGAACAAGAGGGGTTGGAGGAATTTGGAAGCTGGAGCTTTAATTTCAAGCTAAGATTTTTCATCTTGTTTTCTTTCTCAATTCTAGCTATCACTCACATATGGATGGAGCTAACCTTTTAAGTGTATTCAATTTGTGGATGTAAATGTAGGTGTTTACTGCATTTCCTACCAATACAACCTTATCTCCATTTGTTTATATTTTATTTGATTTTATGACTTATTACCTTATCTTGCATATACGCCCTCCAAGTGTGGGGACCTTCTCCCTATTATCATTGGCATTACCCTCATTCAAATCCTTTTCAACCAGTTGACATCATTTCTATTTACAATTCTTTTCATTTCCAAAAAATCTTGAAAATAGTATACAATAATCAATGATGTGAGCAAAAGGTGAAATAAGATGAACGAAGATAATGAAATAATTAGGAGAGAAAAAAATAATTAAGATCTTGTAGAGAGATATATTTAAATTTTGTGAAGATTCTACCATACCCTTGTATATTGAAGTGTATTGATACACTTGTTTTTTAAATAAATAAATTAACAATTATTTTTTATGAAACAAAAATATATTTGACAATTTTTATATTTTAAAAAATGTCATTTCATAAGAAAAAAACATAATTTAATTGTTTAAAAGAAACATATTAAATTATTTATATTTTATGTTAAAATATAATCAATATTCACTATGACGAATAATAAAAATTTAGAATAATTAAATTTTATTTTTCAAACAATTTTAATAAATAAGATTTAGTTATCACTTTAATAAATAATTTAAACAATAACTAAACTTTAAAAGTTGTGACATTTTTATTTTTTTTGAAGAGGCTAAAATGAATTATATTACCACAACAAAAGAACCCTCTAGCACAAGGAATACCAGGGTGGAACCAACATAATCCGACCAATATTTACAAGCACAAAATAGCGAAAACAGAAACAACATGATCAAATCTTTTCAAATATTCTTGTAATAGAAATCGAAGAGTGTGTCATTTATTTAAACACCATTATTAATTATTTGAGGAGGAGTAATTTAGTGAAGTGAAAAACCATAAATAAAAGTATGTTAGTAAAAAAAAAATGTTTCAATGATATTCTAAAATGATAATTATTTTAAAGCCGGAAAAAAATGGAAAAATGACACTTACCATAAAATAGCGCGAGTATCATGTTAAAATATTTAATTAAATGACTCGTACTCTCTCAGTGCCCCCTAATTATAACTATCTTATGAAAGAAAAAAGTGTTTTTAGTATGAAGCCTGTTTTCAAATTATTAGATATATTTAGTATTATTTTTTCAAACATAAACATTAACTAATATCACTTCCCCTAAAAAAATTAACTAGTATTACTTCCCCTCTAAAATTTAACTAATATCATTAGGGGGTGTTTGTTTCAAGATTAAGAATGACAGTTCCGGGGTTATGAGGTTGAGAAAAAAATTAACTGATAGATTAAGAATGCATGGTTAGGGAATGATTATACCCATGTTTGTTATGAGGTTGAGAAAAAAATATTCCTGGGTATAAAGGTTCCTGGGAATGAAGTAACTTCTCATAACTTTCATTATTCCCATGAATTTATTCCCATGTAAAGAGATGGGAATGTGCATTCCCATGATATTCTGCATAGATTTTAAAAAAAAAATTGTAACTTCCAATTTTCCCAGGAATGTCAAGTTATTTGCCAAACACTTTTTTTAACAAATTCCCAGGAATTAAATTTTCATATTTTCATTCCCGGGCATGTTATTCCTGAGAATAATTTGTGTTTCCCCAAAACAAACGCCCCCTTTAGGTACGATGAACGACTTCATCACCATAAAAGTAGTTATATACGACTTTTCCGGTCTATCGAGAAAAAAAGCCAATAAGCACGTAAATTAAAAAAATGTGGCCAAAATTTGAAAGGAGTATGTTTGGGATATTGCCAATTTTTTGCTATAGTTAACATATTTCTTCAAGATGTGCAGATTGTATAATCTTTACCATAAGCTTAATATTGACATACAGCTAATATAATCAAATGTATTCTTTGTTCCAAAAAATAAAAAAATCAAATGTATTCCCATTACTGACGTACTATCATATTCTCCAAAGCTATGTTAATTTTTTTTATTTCTTATTAATCTTTGATATCTTTCTGCTGATTTCAGAAGCTTGGTATCAATAGAAGGTAACTTGACTTCTTTCAAAAAAAAAAAAAAATAGAAGGTAACTTGGCTTTTATTTCTAGATTTTTCTCCCACACACCAGCTATTAAATGCCATATTTGAAAATGGAACAAAATTGATCATCTCATAACATGTTTCCATTGCTTCATAAAATGAGGGTCCAGTGACAAATATAAGGATTTTTCGAGTCTAAGCAAAAAATTTAAATCTATAAACAAGTCATTTTAGAACATGTGAAAATCCTCCGGTGTCAATTTTGATGAGTTAGTCCATATAGAGCTTTGTTCTAACTTTAAATGAGTCTTTCCTCAAGTGAACGGTGGGATTGGACCCCCAAATTAGTCGGTCCTTATGTCGGATACGAAATTTTCAAAACAAAAAATGTGTAACCGGATACAGAGTAACTGGTAGGAGTGCAGGATACTGTACTACTAATTTGATAAAGGCAAAAAATGTAAGGAATGTCAAGAAAAATAAAGACAAGAATGTAATGATAAACTGAACTTTGAATAACCAACTTCAAATAAGGAAAAGATAAACAGAAAAAACTATAGGTATGTGCATAATCTGAATTGGAGTATATGAAGAGTGTGTAAATTTGTGCAAATATCATTACTCTTCATAAGAAGTAACACAAACTTTAAATCCTATTCTCTCAAATCCTGAAATGGTCCATTTGAACCTAACACCTATATTATATAGCTCTGCAAATGTACCAAAAACATACTATACATTGCCACAGAATACAGATACATAAAATTTCCTTCAAATGGAATGAATCAAGAATACAAGTACTAATGCTATCTCATGTCGAATATTGATTTCAACAAGACCATATCCATATATAAGAGCAAAACTACAAGTTTAGTTTTCCACTTCCACCACATGTTGAACAGTTTCTGCCAGAAGAGCATTTTGTACAGTAGCTCCACTTCTTTGGAAGCCTGGTGTATGTAGTAATTCAATTGAATGCTAAAATTAAAATTTAAAAATTTATAGGAAAGGAAAGTAAGAGATCGTACCCATCCGTGAATCGAGTTGCCATGTTTTTAGATAGTTTTCTTGCCTTCTCAGCACTTTCTTCGGAACGTTTCTTAAGCACATATCCTTCACCTTTGCAGGCTGGACATATACCAGAACCTCCACAAGCTTCACATTCTTTGAATTCAATCTTTAATAGTTTCACATGAAAAATTTGGCACACAATTCAATCATATTATGAATGGATTTTTCATGTTAACAAGAAGCTTTTCTCTCCATCTCTATCATATCACATCATACTATTAATAAAACAATAATTTTTTTTTTATCCGTGTTGCGTCACGTGTAGCAGTTGGTTTTATCGCACTCGTGCTGAATTCAGTTCCTATATGTTACTAGTTTGTGTTTAATTTTGGTGAAATTGACATGAATGAATGATCTATCTATGAAATATCCACATAGACACAAACACAGGACATAACACTAACATGTAGATGCAGGTATTAATTTAAGAAAATTGAAGTGAATGAATATAATTCAGTGAAACAGAATAAGTAACATTACAAAAAACTACAACAATTATCAAAGATTTGAATTAGAAGATACATTCAAAAGATTTTCATGTTCTTGTTTGGAAAAGTAAGGTGGTTTTATTATAAAGCATTGACAGACACGAATATCTATCACGGAAATAACATTGACATGCCGACATCGTTAATAATTGGAGAAATGAAAGTGATATAATGTAACCATGTGTGCTGGTTTGGTACACTTGACATGCTTCAATATAAAGTGTCTCTCTTCTACATAAGTGGGATGTTACTGAGTTTGCTAGTACAAATAGTTATTTTATTGCTACCCATGAAGCACAGTCTCAGACACGGACACGTCAACACCGGTAATAATTTGAGAAAATGACATAATTCAATGTAATCATTTGTGTCGGTGTTGGACACTATACGCATCCAACACAAGGACATGCCTAATCCGAGGAGTATTTGAGCTTCATAGCACATAGATTGATACGAACAATAGAGATGGGTTACTGACCTGTGTGGACTCAGAAGTTTTGGTTCTCTGTACAAGAAGAGTGGCTGCTGCCCCAACAAAAGTTGCTGCTACTGCCACGGAAACTGCAGTCTCAGGCAGTGCAGACGAGACTGCGAATGATCTCCTTGTTTGCAATTGTGACTTCGCATCTAATCAAGAAAATAAAATGAGAGCAGCAAATACAGCATTCCCTTTTCATTTTACAACATCAACAGTAAGTTCGCCATAAATTCTTATCAGTGGATCACTTGCTTAGGGTCACTATAAAACAACTTCAAGTGAGAATAGTTGGCAATTACTTCATAATTTGAATACTGGAGTGAGATACCTTAGGAATGATTTAATTATAACAGTGAACTAAAAACAAAAAAAATTGAAACAGAATGGTGTAATGCAACACAATTTTTGACCAATTTACACTCAACTAACTAGTAATTTTTATCATAAACCACGAATTCTTGAACAACAGATTCTGTTTTTTTAGGCAGAGCAACATGACACTTGGGGATGGACTCATAGGACATGAAAGGGGGAACATCAAACAGGCATAATTGTATTGAAATAAAATTCAAGTAACAGTCAAGATAATGGAACTGAGGGATAGATAATAGTTAGTAGAATCTTCAAATAGTATATAAATTAAATCATTTTATAAGTTCTTCCTTTTGAAACTTATCATCAAAGTATTAATTTCCTCACATTCTACAAAATCTTATAAATTTTCACTAAACTTCTGATTTCTAATCTTATAAAATTATTAAGTTGTGTTTGTTTCTAAATTTCTAATTTTCTTCCATTTTCTACGCTAGAGGCCTACAGCAGCAATATATGAAATTATGAATTAGGAACTCAAATGATTAAGTATCTAATCCACTATTCTAATATTAGTGAACATGGCATTATTAAAGAAATACTAATCTAGTTATGATTTAAGACTAGACATTTAGAGCGTCACCTGAGTGACTCGACAACGGGTGGCTCAGCCAAACTTGGATAGACTCTATCATACCACAAAATTTGAGTTTGGTCTAACTCAACCCTACATAACCGGCTTATAAGGAGAGGGAGGCCTCCACCAAACAAGAACCAGCTACTAAGCTTTATGAAAGTTTAGTTAGCATATAAATATAATAACTGCAAGTACAATACAAGAAGGATGATTTGTTAGGAATAAATTTAAATCTCACTTTGAGGTAAGCAGCGAAATGATATTGGGCGCTGTACAACTACATCCATTTAGATAACTGTCTTCTTCTTTTTCTGTTTCTCTCTACCCACTGGCTGGTTGGTACCCTTTCCGCTTTCTTATCCCTTAAAATTGTTTTGATTTTTTAATATATTTCAATTTGGTTTCTTCATAAGGAAAAAAAAACTTTATAATTCTTTTTGATAGCTATATAACACTGAGGGGAAATGATATAATCAAAAAAAAATTGAAAAAATAATCCAAAAAAATTATAAATTAGTATTTTAATATGAAATCAATCTACAAACATGTATTTAAAAATCTAACAATTTTTTTTAAATAAAATCTGTAAAATTATTTTAATTGTTAATAAATGGTGGACATAAGAACTCTTAGCAATAAATGAGACAGGCACTCAAATACATTATATAAATTAGCTTTTCTAAAATAGAAGTTATGTTAACGGTGTCCCCGGTGCACTAGTTAATAAAGTTAAAAATAGAAAATTTTTATTAAAGACAACAACTTTTTGACTTTTCAAAAGTAGAACATTCCACTTTCCATCATTTTCCAATGCAAAGTTTCCATATTAATCTCCTTAACTAGTGCCCTGGGGGCACTAGTTAACATTTCCCTATATAAATTAGCTTTTCTAAAATATGCTACCAATACAAATGCGTTTAGATGATGTAAAATCGAATGAAGTTGAATAAAACCCAACTAGATTGGTTCGTTTCACGATTTTTAATTTTGAAATTCAATAAGCCGATGAATCAAACTGATAGATTTACCAAGTTTATTAAGTACACTTACAAACCTAATATTTTGCTAACATCATTGTTGAACCAAGATGAGTTTAAGAATTATGTCTCTAAGGATTTTATGATAACAATGTTTAGAAGAACAATTGAGTACTTTAAAGTTTGTTTAAGTGTGCAGTTCCATAGAATTAGAATATGACTATGAAGTCAACATTCTGACCTTGAAACAAATCATCTTAAACAAAGAAGAGAAACTATGATGCACAAGACAAACTCTCATGACAAAGCTCTGATTTCAATATGGTCACCAAAGAGTCAAAGTTGTGATCATTTATGCATCAAGCTATGAAGACAAGGTATGATCTGAAGATGAAGCTTTGAAGTATCAAGTAAATGGTCAACGCTCTGAAGAACATCCAAATAATTTTGTCCTCTTCTAAAGAACCATCACTTTATGTGACACAATAGTATGTTTTGTCCTTGCTGAATTAAAAAAAGACATGTTGCAGAAATGGACGAACCTTTATGAAAGAAAAAGTGGATGTAACATATCATTTCCACATAGACAAAGGAACTCTGATGTATTGTTCAACATAATTATCCTTTAGAGGAAAAGTTTTCAAATCTAATGAAAACTTCTCAAGGAAGCATGATGTGTTGACAAATATCCTATAAAAAGACCTTCAGCGTTTGAAGAAAAAACAGAGAACTACACGCTTTCAACCTCTCATCTCAGAATTTCTTAAGTGTTTAGAAAAATTTCGTGCTTAATTTAGTTTACCACTTCTTGAGTCTGAAGTGTAAACAAACATCAAAATTTTGTAAACTCTTAATCATGTTGGAATATAGGAAGTCCTCGAAGAGAGACTGGAAATCTTAGACTTATGTGTCTAAGTATTGTGAATTTTTCACTTTGAACAATTGCTTCATTCACAATGGCTTCATTCTCTCTTACACCAGATCCCTTACCAAAAACAGTTTCAGCAGTCACATTAGCATTTATACCACCAATTATGTCATTAACTTCATTCCCACCTACCCTCACTGTCTAAATTTCCTGCTATACACACCTCAACATCTGAGTCATCAAAATCTACATTCAAGGCACTATCTTCCCTATCAGAATCCACATTCACATCACCCTCTTCATTGCCTAGCCCATACTCATCCTCTTATAAACCATTGTGTCCACCTTCATTCAATCCAAGCTCATTATCATGCTCACCAAACAAATCATCCTCCTCAATCATTGGGCCTAAGTCATTTAAGTCCAACTCAGGCCCATTTCCATTCACATCAGATTTGGGACCACTATCAGCATCTTTACCTTCACCAGTGGGACCTACACCATTGAGACCTACATTTGTCTCATTAACAACAGGTGGGACAGCTGGGGCCATACAGGGATATTCTAACAATGAGTCAAGGGCTACAATATCAGGTTGTGACATAGGGTGGACAACATACAAATGGACCCTGTCATATTTAAGTGCAATACTTTGCATCCTTCTATAGCCACTATCACTATTCAAAGGAATAAACCCATCTTCCATATTAGGGTCATGATACCACAGAGACTTAAGACTAAGATAACAACTTTTTAAGGTTGATAACAAAGCAAAGTAGGAGAAAAAGTATGGGCCACAATCTAGTGTTTCTACTGGTCCTACATAATCAGGGTCGATAAAGCAACTAAAGTCCCCAGCATGATGTACCACACACTCAAAGATTTGGTCCATCTGTTTTTTACCTTTAATATAAGAAAGGAAAAAAACCAAATCAAATTTATACACAATATTCGAAAAAGGCAATGCCACTCACAACACAACAATATAAAACCCTAATCTAACATATACAACTCCAACAAAACAAACAAAATTCAACTTTTAAGAAGGAATAAACAGTATATTAACCAAATCAATGCACACAGAATCCATTTCTAACCCTTTTTCATGGAAATTTTTGAAAACCCTGAATAATTTTCAAAACCCTAATCAGACATACAAACATGTTTTAAGTTGAGATTCGTGAAGAAGAAGATGAAATTAACCTTTAAAAGTAAAAAAAATCATTGAAATTTTCAAAACCCTAGAAAGTTTCGAAACCCTAATCAGAAGAGAAAAAAAAAAAGCATTTTTTTACTATTTGATTCGCGAATAAGACGAGGAAACAAACCTGGAAAGTCGATTCGAGTTCAAAAATGCACTTCGTTTTCAGATTTTCTTCAATCTTCAGATTCAATCTTCAACTTCTCTCTCTAGGTTTTCTTCTCCTTCTCTCTCTACATTTTCTTCATTCTCTCTCTAGCTCTGGAGAATTGTAATGTTATGCCCACGTGGAATGCCACCATGGACAAAGTTAACGTTTTTTTGCCAAAAACTAACATAAGGGACCACTTGAGTCAACAGAGGTATACTTAGGGAACCAATTTGAGATAATTTAAAGTTAGGGGACCAAATTGAAATCCAAAAATAAGTTAAGGGACCAAAGCATTAACTAAGCCATGATGTTTATTAGCTAAGTTTATTTGATGATGTTTTTACTTTGTTAGTTGTAGCTTAGAAATTTTGTAAAGCACCTAGCTATCATTCGCTCATTATATCACATAGTTCTTAGATGTCAAGTGGGTATTGTTGCTTCCTTTGTGTGGCAAAATATTTTTTCAAAGGTGCTTATATCGATTCATATATGGGTGATTTGTATCAATCATTTCTCTTGCCTCTATATCTTATGATTCATGCCGTTTGAATCGATTCATGATATTCTGAATCATATCATATATGAATCGTTTCACATATTCTTGAGTCATATCACTTTTTTCTTCTGGACCTAATTTTTGAAGCATTGAATCGATTCACAAACCTTTGAATCGTATCAATCTTTATCTGGAGAAGTTTGAATCGATTCAAGCCTGTCTTGATTCGTATCAAACTTCATACTTCCAGATTGTCCAATTCTACATGTCTGAATCGATTCAGACATTTATGTTGGAACAAAGGGTGTTTCGCAAAATCACCTCTTGAGTTTTGATGATAACAAGGTATTAAAAACTATCAATTGGATATGCTAAACATTTGTTCAAGTGTACAGGATCCAAATCAAAGTACTATTCATAAAGATTCTGATTGAACAAGTCAAAGAGCAAAGGAATTTTAATTGAAGCTTAGAGCGTCTGAAAGAAATGCGTCTGAAAGAAACACATCTGAAGAAATGCGTCTGAAGAAACGAGTCTGAAGAAAGCGCTCCTGAAGACACGTCATCAGAAGCAAGGTCATTAGAAGCAAGGTTATCAGAAGCCACTTCACCAGAGTTGACAAAGTACAGTGTACGAAGTGTACGACCACTAACTCTGTGCATGCCTCTGCAACCACCATCTCTGCAACTTGTCTCCACATCAAGACAAGAATAACAGTAATATTGCTGCAGACGTTGTTCCGTTTCAAATGGAATGGATTTGAAATTAGTTCTTCATAGGACAATTATC
>Ga0315914_1008119_pt1 | contig 14196 bp, 8 predicted proteins | sample MpolenodulesMG_FD_203920 | JGI IMG/M metagenome (GOLD analysis project Ga0315914, IMG submission 203920) | Medicago polymorpha root nodule microbial communities from Los Angeles, California, United States - elongated nodules | ecosystem: Host-associated > Plants > Roots > Nodule | place: USA...
GGTTAGTTGTCATTCAACTTCTATGATCAGTTCGCATATTCATAAAGTTAGGATTAATAGTCGATGATAAACATACAAAAAGCATTAAACACAAAGTAATATGAATAAAGACTAAACTTTCATTGAAATTCAAAGGAGTTCAACAAATTAGGGTTCCCATAGGATTACATCGGATTCATCTCAGGAATTAACCACAAGAGAATTAGTTACTCATAGCTAAAGTATAAGCTAACTAACATAAGAAGAAAGATTCATACATGTAATGGATGATTGACTATTAGTTTTGATGGTTGCCCAACAGATCTGCAAGCCTCTGCTCCAAAATATGCTTCAAGTCTCAAAATTCGTGAACCCGTATTTTGAAAACGGACTTTTCATTATATAGGCCTGTGAAAATCGGCCCCCGAGCCCTAAAAATCGGTGCCCGAACCTCCTGAAGCTGCACAAAACGCGTGCCTAGTCTGTCAAAATCGGGGCCCGAATGGTCTAATTCGGGGCCCGATTTTTCACGTGACAAAATGCTCTTCTGGTGGCTGGAATTTGGGGCCCGAATTGGACTATGCTGGAAATCCAAATTCTTATATTTTTCTTGCTTTCCTTGCTGTTTAAGCCTGCTTGTGAACTCAAAACATCGTGAGAATGATACTAAAAATAACATAATGACTACTGTCATCAGAGGGAGATAGTGAAGATTAGGGATGGAGTTGGAGAGGCTGAGGGGGGTGGTTTGCAGAGAGGGTGCTGAGAAAGGTTGGGAACAGACCAAACACTTTATTTTGGCACGATAGGTGGTTAGGAGATGTTCCTTTATGTAGGCAGTTCAGTCGGCTATTTGACTTAGCAATTAATAAGTTGAGTACGGTGGCTGATATGTTCTCTCTTGGTTGGGGGGAAGAAGGGGACGTGTGGTTTTGGACGAGAAGGATGTGAGATTGGGAGGAAGTAATGGTGGGGGAGTGTCAGAATTTACTTAACAATATTGTTTTGTAGCCTAACGCTCCTGACAGGTGGCAGTGGTACCCTGACATTGATGGGGGTTACACAGTTCGTGGAGCTTACCAACTTCTTACTAATCTGACTATTCCTTTAGTTCATATCCATGATGAGCTTATTTGGCACAAACAGGTTCCGTTAAAAGTATCTAATCTTGTTTGGAGATTGTTGTGAGACAGGCTTCCTACAAAATTAAATCTTTTACGTCGTGGCATTCTCCAAACCGATGCAACCTTGTGTGTGGCGGGATGCGGATATGACGAGTCCGCAACACATCTGTTTATTCATTGCGGCACTTTTGGTGCGTTGTGACAACATATCAGGTCTTGGGTTGGAATTTCAGGAGTTGATTCGCTTAGTCTCCAAGACCATTTTTCCAGTTTATTCATTATATAGGTGATTCGAAATCTCGCAGGTCATTTATGCAACTTCTGTGGCTGGTGTGCGTGTGGCATGTTTGGAATGAGCCTAACAACAAGCTCTTTAACAATAGTGAAACCCCAATCAAGGAGATTATGGAAAAGGTTAAATATAATTCTTATTTGTGGTTGAAAGCAAACAAAGCCACTTTTGTGTATGGTTCTCAAAGACGGTGGTCAGACTCATTAATTTGTTTGGGTATCGGCTGACCTTTTTGTGTAATTTTGTAATATTCAGACTGTTTATTTTGTGACCTCCTTAATACACCTTGTGCTAGTGGAGGTTCCCTCACAGTGTTAATATAATCTATTTTAGTTTCTTAAAAAAAACAAAGATTAAAACTTTATATTGAATTTTTTTATAAGAACTAAAACATATTACTTTTATATGAATTAAAAACTTATTTGATATACATATGACGACTGATGTGGCTCATCATCAAACCACATATACAATTGAATTGTGAAAATCCTTCAACCAAAAAATATTTTGAATTGTGAAAAGGCATTTTGCCGACAAGCACCATTAAACTTCTTGTCAGTTCTTTAACGTGTTTAGTGTTTATTAGCACAGTTTGCCTCGTCTTTAACGTGTTTAATTGGTAAAGGTTTTACACGTAAATTGTAATGCTCAATTTGCGGATTAGTTGATCAACAACTGCGTCAGCTTAGATAAGATTTAGCTAAATTTAAATTGTGTGTTTTTTTTTTTACCCCAATAAGTATGTTTTAGGCAGCTAATGAATGTCCCTTAAAAAACTAACGAATGACGTACATGTGACAATATCAATTACAAGGGCTTTACGGTAGGGTTGCTAAGCAATGCTCCAAATATTTTTCAAGGATATTAACGTAGGGTTGCTAATCAATGCCCCAATTTTTTTTTTTTTAAAGATTTTGAATCAAAGAAATAGTTTAATTATAGCGTACCAATAATGAAAGACCATCCACAATGGTGGGTGCTTCATCTATTTAACACTGCATCAAATAAACATCCCTCCTCTCGTGGAGTATTATATATGAGTGTCTATGGAGAATGATGGCTACGGAAGCACCCTTTCTCTCTTCATTTTTCGCGGGTCCCATTTAATAAATCTTAATAAAATAAATAAATTTTGTTGAAATGTAATGATATAAAATTATTCGTGGAACCTATTTAATAATTTATTTTGAGGTGTTGGGTTGGAGAAAATTGGTGCTTATTAAGTATTACTGTAAAATAAATGACATGGACATAGATGACCCATTTAAGTACCCAGTTCGGGGTGCTCTGTTGTGGATGGTCTAAAGACGATTTACACAGGCATCCAATAACATTCTGCCATGTCATTTTCTCATTTAAAATTTATTAATTTAACTAAACAAACAATATGACATTAACCTACACCGCTTTGCTCCCCCCCGTCTCTTTTGTTTTGTTTCTCACAGTCTTGAAAATTCCAACCTCCGACATCACCTACCGGTCTTAAATTTACCTTTTAAGATTCTTAAATAGTGTCACCGAGTTACTCATTAACATTTCCCTTTTTAAGATTCTTTAATTGAGAGAAGAGTGTTAGACTATTCTCTTTTCAACCCTCACTTTTTTATTGAGTGAAATTAATATGTATTCCACAATTAAAATTAGATCCCATATAAAATAGTAAGATACAAATTAACTCCACCCCATAAAATTACCCTATAAAAAGGTGAGTGTCAGATAATATTAGCATTTTTTCCGCCCATAGTACTTTCAACACTCTCAATCTGAATATTGAATATGTCTACTTTGTAATACCTCACTTTTCATATTTTTTTTAAAGACACTTCTCATATTAATCTTGCTAAAAACAAAATCAATGATATTTTTTTGGTACAAAAATTAATATGCCCTCCATTTTAAGTGTGTCGTTTTATTTTTACACACAAATTAAAAAATGCAATTATGTTCTCAAAAAATATTACACTTTTACTAAAATAACATTATTCTCTATTGGTGTACTTGTCACTATAACGTCTTGAAAACAATGTACTCAATAATTATTAAAGGGCAAAAATTAAAAAAACGAAAGAATTAATCTTACATTAAAAAGTGTAGATAACATTATTTTTAAACGTTTTTTTTTCTTCTGTTAAACTAACACTCATTTTGAAATGAATGATGTAATAACTAATCAATTATAAGTTACATTTGAAGGGAACAAAATTGTTTGTTAAAGAGTTTAAGAGTAGAGGATTTTAGAAGAGAGAAGAAGAAAAATAAAGATGCAGATAGCTGGTTTGATGGTCGAGATAAAGAGACGTGATTAGATTAATTTATCATATCATATTTTAATCTCTCGTTTGATGCATCAATAAAATATAATAAATTATTTCTTTTACTCATCATATCATATTACTTTTTTTGTCAAGTAACCTAATGGCTGAAATTCACGTTTTTTAAGGTGAACAAGTGCATATAACAATGCATGTCTCTGCCAACTGAGTTATGGTCACGGGGGACTCGTGATATCATATCACTACTATTTAATTTCCATCACAAGTTTAAACTGAAATAAAATTAACATATTAATATTAAATTTGATAAAAGGAATTCTTATTTTACCCTACAATTTCAAGCTGGAACCCGATAAACTGGGTAAGCTAGAAGACCTTTAGTTTTACAAATAGAAGACACATACTACTTGGTTTTTGCTAAAATTAGAAACATAACAAAATTATTTTGTCGAAATGCAGTAACCTGGATATGTTCTCTCCACACTTAGCAACGCGTATCTCTCTCAAAAAAGTCCAAAACGCGCATTCTCAACGTGCCACTTCCCTCTCATTTCAACGTTCGATTCGGCCATCGCCGTATACGTATCTCTCCATCAAACCTATTTTCTCTGATTTCTCACTGTGTGCGTCATTCTCACATCACACTATCTCAGCCATACCATAGGATACTTCTATATCGTGACAAACAAACAAGCTGCAATGTTAAGCATCCTTTAGAGAATGCTAACTTGTATTTTAATGCCACATGTTAAAAAACTACCTCTAATAATTCTGTCTTAAAATTATGCATCAAATTTTCTAAAGTATTAAAAGTACTTTCTCCAATGTCAAATTTCCACTTTTAAATTCCTTTACATGTATCCTTAAATACAAGTTAGCAATACATTTATCCAAAATGTGTTGCTAAAATCTCAAACATCCATAAATGTGCTACCTAAAACTTGAAATAAAACAGAAATATTGTTACGCATCTTTATTATAATTAAAATGAGAGTGACGTTTTCCAAATTCTTTCTGGGGTCCGTATGATTGTATTTGGAAAACGTCACTCTCATTTGAATTTGGAAATTCAATAAAAATTATATTGAATTTGAATTTTTGAAGTGTATGAAAGAATAAATTCTAATATTGTATCCTTTAAATACAATAATAATACAATTCATCCTCAAAATTTCTAATGCTAACAATTTGTTTTTAATAAGTCAAACTAGTCCACCAAAATTAATACGGAAATAATCCAACCTTAGATCTCGAGAGAAGCACGTTTCAAGCCAACACCACCAAAACAATCTAAGCGAGTTTTAATGTTATTAAATGTTTAAAATATCATAAACTTTTAAAGTCTGGTATGACTAATTTTAATGATGTTAAACATTTTTTATCATAAAGATAGTGTTAAGTATTTTTAAATATACATTAGAGAGAGATAATTAGTCGCTTTATGAAACAAATTTTTTTGACAAAGAAAGAAAAAATTATTGTAAAACACACAAAATTAGCTTATAAATATTGGTCTTTTTTTTTTAAATATCATTCAATTATTAACTAGTTAAGAAAATAATTGTATTCAGTTTTATTTTTTTCGTATTCAAATCCTTTAATTTGTCTCTTAATTATTGAGAAACATAGGGTCGGCTAGCTGAAATAGTATTAAAAGGATTGTTGCTTTAATAATACGACTCTCCTATATATAAAAAAAATGAAAACAAAAAACAAAATAGGATTCTCCTATCCTCTGGTAACGTAACACAGTCAACAGAGGACAAATAATATGCACTATAAATTAACTTGTATCCCCCATCTTTTAGTTTCAACGCATACCAAATATTTCCACTAATTTTCTCTAAGTCAGTTTCAACGCATACCAAATATTTCAACTTTGCTCTGAGTTTATCTCCTTATTATTATCCCAGAAATCAATAGTAACACAGTAATAGTATAAAATGTCGGGTGAAGAGTCACAGAAGAAGGTGGTGTTTGACGGCGAAGCGGCGTCATCGTTGGTGAAGGAGCTGAGGGTGAGCTTTGGTTCTGGAAAGACACGAAGTTATGAATGGAGAATATCACAAGTGAAGGCTCTTTTGAAGATGGTTGATGAACAACAGGATCAAATCATTGATGCTCTTCGTTCTGACCTTGCTAAACCACCGCTAGAAACCGTTGTTTACGAGGTACGTAATTTTACTAAATAATTACAGTATTTGAATTAAATGTCATATATCTTCATGTTTAAATTACTTTCATATATTCGCTCAAAAAAAAGTTACTTTCATATTTATCATGTTTATGGTCTCTCCTTTTAAATTATAGTTTTTTTTTGGTACGTGCAATTGAAATCGATAGGAGGGCTAGAGAATCAAGTTTTTTGTTATAACATAAACATCATGAGTTTTCAAGGATGAGATATTCTTGAGATTTTTCATCTGGAGTCACTATTATGATTCCGACGATACAACTTTGATTTTTTTCTTTGTAGGACGTCAATATTTTATTTTTTCTTTAATTAAGGAGGAAACATGCTTTTCACTTTTTTTTTTGACGTCAACATTTTATTTTTTCTTTGATAAAGGAGTATTGTGTATGTGCACTCGTATAAATTTTGAGCAGGACTAAGATGTAATAATGATAACATATGAAAAAGTGCAACAACTTGCTAATACCGCGGTAAAATTGCTTTTTCGTGTGTACCTTATTAAAGTTACTTCACAACCTTGTACAAAAAAAAAGTTACTTCACAATCACGTAAATATATGTCACGGAAATCAGGATGCTTCTAAAAAGTCAGGGACAAAGAGGCACTATTTTTTTTTAAGTAGTTTAGTGGATATAATCCACCTTGGGGTGTCCGATCAGTCAAAAAAAATGTCGGGTGTCCGAGTTTGAACCCCGACATCTACCTATAACAATGCATGTTCCTGTCAACTGAGTTATGCTCACGGGAAGAAGAGGCTCTAATTTAACCAGGTCCTAGGCATAACAAATCAGTTTGGTTTGGTTTATGAGAAAATAAATCTCAACCAATTTGTCGGGGATTTGGAAAATTAGTCGATAATTTGATTAATAGCTTTTAACGATGATTCTTTTTATTTCAAACGATTATGTCAAAGAAAAAACTGTATCATTTGGTTGTAAGAAATAGCCAATTAGTGTTAAAGTGAGATGATGCATTTTAAAAATGTTATGAAAAACATAACGAAAAGCTGAATGTATATAAAATAAGGGTAAATTACAAGAAATATTTTTGGGTTTAAAAATTTACTATCTTTTCCATAAATCAAAATATAGAGTAACAAACATTTGTAATATTTGAAACTAAACAAACAAATTTTGGATTAATACAGCTATGCAATTGACAATTCAATCGTGCAATCAATACAATTATGCTAAATATAATTTTCCTTCAACTCTTTACTGATATAGTTTGTTTTGCAGATTGGTATGTTTAAAAACTCATGTGAAGTCACGCTGAAGGAATTGAAACAATGGATGACGCCAGAGAAGGTTTATTTTACCCTGATTTCTTCACCTGATAAGGACATTTTTCATTTATATTGCTTATATATAGTTTATTTGAATATTTTTATAACAAAAGTTCCTTTGATATTTCAGGCTAAAACTTCAGTCACAACTTTTCCTTCTTCAGCTGAAATAGTACCTGAACCACTTGGTGTTGTGTTAGTCATCTCTGCATGGAACTATCCATTTTGTAAGTCGCGACATTCGGCCTAATTGGATTGACTTATTTGAACTTTTTTGAGCTTGCGTGATTCTATCAAACCACCGTGATACCAACCATGCACAAGCACATGATAAATGATCATGTTATAAGCATTTAATGAAGTTGTTTAATTCAAACATGCCCTTGTTTATATTTTTTTGAGCTGATATTTTCAGCCTTTTGTTTGTTTGAAAATCTATGAAGAGTATAATATCATTCTCTCTGTATCTTTTCAGTGCTGTCGCTTGATCCAGTCGTTGGAGCTATAGCAGCCGGAAACGCTGTGGTTCTAAAACCATCAGAAATTGCTCCAGCCTCGTCTTCACTGCTGGCAAACTTATTAGGGAGGTACATGGATAACTCATCTGTAAGAGTTGTGGAGGGCGCAGTTGATGAAACTACTGCATTGTTGCAGCAAAAGTGGGACAAAATTCTCTATACAGGTTTGTCCAGTTTTATATTATTCTGCTTTTATCTATACATTGATTATTGGAATCCATTTTCAAGTTATATGCATATTTTCTAACATAAGTAATTCCTGAAATTTCAGGTAATGGAAAAGTGGGGCGGATAGTGATGGCTGCTGCTGCAAAACACCTTACACCAGTCGTTCTGGAGCTTGGAGGAAAATCTCCAACTGTTGTGGATTCAAATGTCAATTTAGAGGTATTGATTAAGGCTATGTTTGGATTGTGACTTATTTGAACTTAGCTATTGACATAAACACTTGTGAGACTTTTGAGGAGAGTTTATGAAAATAACTTATGAAATATCCATATCATGTTTTCAGCTTATTTCATTAAACTCTAAGAGTATAGCTTATGAAAACAATTTGGCTTTATTTTATCTTTTGTTATATAAGTAACTTATACATAAGCACTTATACATAAGCACTTATATGATAAGTGTTGATGTTATAAGAGATTAATTAAATTGTTAATCCAAACAGGTTCTAAGTCTTGGCCTCTTTTTTTATTTTCCAATCAGTAACTACTTGTTATATTGCTTTGATCTCCTTCCCTTTAACCCATTATTGACTTAAATTAATTTGTATTTACTAGGTTACAGCTAGACGGATAATTTCAGGAAAGTGGTGCTGTAACAATGGACAAGCCTGCATTTCTCCTGATTACATTATAACAACAAAAGACTTTGCCCCCAAATTGGTATGAAATTTTCCCTTTGCTGTTAGGAGTTTTAAACATCTGTTTTTGTGTATCTAATATTTGGTGCCTCTCATTTCCAGGTTGATGCCTTAAAGAAAGAATTGGAAAGCTTCTTTGGAAAGAATCCAATAGAATCCAATGATTTGTCGCGCATTGTGAGTTCTAATCACTTTGCTCGCTTGATAAAGATGTTGGACGACGATAAGGTTTCTGGCAAGATTGTTTATGGAGGTGAAAAGGATGAAAGCAAATTGTAAGCTCTCCTCTTAATTCAAGTTTAGTAGGTAAAACTTTTATATACTGCAATGCAATGGATCTTGACACAATCAAATTACAGGAGGATTGCTCCCGCTATTGTATTAGACGCTCCACAAGATTCTCTGATAATGAGCGAGGAGATCTTTGGTCCATTGCTTCCCATCATCACGGTAAGAATAAAAGACACAAAGAACTCTTTGAAAAATACTCAAATATTCATCGATAAGCTTCATCAGCTTGTATCTAATTTAAACCAATGGTGCATCATTAATTATAATACTTTCTTTCTTGCTTGGAACAGGTGAACAAGCTGGAAGAAAGCTTCGATTTAATCAACGCAGGAACAAAGCCGCTTGCTGCATATTTATTTACAAATGACAACAAGTTCAAGGAGCAATTTGTGAAGAATGTTTCTGCTGGGGGTTTGCTTATCAATGACACTGTCTTACATGTAATAGTTTGTTTTTTATTTTCTAAAACCTTTTTATGAATGCATATATCCTTATCATGCAATGTTACTGATATCTTGTCCTTTTCCTTGTGCAGCTCGTGGTTCATACTTTGCCATTTGGGGGAGTTGGTGACAGTGGAATGGGTGCATACCATGGCAAATTCTCCTTTGATGCTTTTACTCACAGAAAGGCAGTTCTTTATCGCGGTTTTACGGGTGATGCATCGATAAGGTACCCACCTTACACTGATACAAAGCAGAAATTGATGAAGGCTCTAGTCGCCGGCGATGTTACTGGTGTTGTTCGTGCTCTTTTTGGATGGTCCTAGGCTTAATTTGTTTTCAAATGTGGCTGATACCTGCTAGTGATGTATCATTTGTTCTGATTTTATTGTAATCTTTTGTGCACATTAATTTCATTGTTACAATTTTTCGAAATAAACTTATTAAGTGAGGCTTGTGCTTTGTAAAAGCAAATTCGTTGTTGATATATGATGGGTAGTGTTGTGAAACGTCTTTTCAGATGCAAGTAGTTCTTAGTCCTACTTATCAGATAAACTGATATATAGCTTATTGACGCATCACCCCTAAAACTGTGATAAAGAACAAAGTTATATACCACGTTATATTTGGAGTCGCAGTCGCGTTGTGATCCTTTAAATAATGTGGTATTGCGGCTAAATTTGGCCGATGCACGTTATACATTAGTCGTGTTGTGGTTTATGATGCTCCAAAGGTTGAGAAGTTTACTCTATTCAACAATAAAGAGGGCATCACAAATAAAAAATGCTTTCAATTAACTAACAAGAATTCTGTAAAATACCAAAAACATCAGATCTTTGATTATCTGCGAGATGTGTTGGAAACTCAACAAGAAATGTAATTCTTAAGTTTCCTCTCTTCTCGGGTTCTGTTGAGATTGGCATACCTTGGTCAGTGATAATCTTCTGATAGCCAGGGTATATGATCTCATCTAGTGTCAAATTCATATGCTCTCCACCCAACAATGGAACTGATATTGTACATCCTGTAAGTGCCTTTAGCAAGGGAATTTCTACACATAATTCCAAGTCATCTCCTTCTCTTCTAAATAAGTGATGTCTTTTCTCAGATATATAAAATATTATGTCTTCTGAGTATGCATAATTAGGTCTCTCATTCCCTTTTCCTTCAAATTTAATCTTTGTTCCTTTCTTCCATCCAGGTTGTACATTTATTGTTAATAGTTCCTCCTCTTGAACTACACCCCTGCATGATAAAACAAATTAAACATCAAAAACATATTCATAAATCATGTGTTTCTCTCCCCCTTTCAGGTTAAATTGCACACACACACGCCTGCCACTTTTAAAAATTACAACTTACAAGGGTTAAATGTGTTTTTAGCCTCTCAAAATATATCTTTGGTCTTATAGCTAACCTTGTAAATTAGAGAGCTAATATATAAAGGCTACCAAATCTTTGGTGTCAGAATCCTTACTTGCAACCATCAAGCACTTAAAATTGGATTCTCTATGGATGGAGTATATAGTGCTGCAGCTGTAGGGATCGTTAAATTTAGAAGTTTTATCTTTCTAAATCCCACGATCGGTACAACTTCAGGACAACTATAGAGAATCCAAGTTCATGCAGGGAAACCAACTATGACACGAAATTTTTGAGGGATCAAAAGCAAAAATAACTAAAGATGTATCTCTGCCAAATCAAAAAGAACGATTAATAAGTAACATTAATGATCAATTAATCAAATGATGGGGATGGATATATATACGGACCCGGTATCTTTGAGGACATCTCTTGTAATCATGACCGTTTTCTTGCAACCATGACACAACTCATCAAGGGTACATTCAATATTTTTCTCAATTGGTGGAGGTTTTAACCTCCCAGATGAATTAGAGTACATTATTGGAGTTCCACTTCTACGACAGCTACCATTTCTTGACTGCATACGAGAAGGCATTGTCAAATTGCCACTAATACTACTATTCAATGAAGAAGGGGTAGGAATAAAATTCTCAGAGCTTCCCACGCTCCTGCTTCTCTTTTGTTTGTTCCTCTTTCTGCTGTTGATTGTGTTGTTTCTTGACGTAGAAGGTAAACGTGAAATGTCTAAGCTTCTATGCCTACATAAACAACATCCTAATCTTGGACTCATCATTAGATCATCTTCTCTTGATGCATCTCCATTCAATCCCATGTTGTGAATTCCATTCGTATTTTTACCCGATTTGTCATCTACAACAGATTCCTGATGAATTTTAAAGATCACTTTAAGGACTTTGTTTAGATTTTCATTATGTATTCATGCATAAAATTTCTATGAAAATGGTCATTCTTAAAATTGGATGTGAAATGAAACAAATAATGATAATATTTTGTTGTTGTTAATAACGACACATTGAACGCGATTTGTTAAAATCAATAGATGATGGTACATGTACAATTTCATATTACAAATAAATTCTACCTGTTGAGTTTGGTTGCGGCATCGTGGATTATTATCATCGGTAGACGACGATGATTTTTTACGTCGAAACCATATTTTGATGAATGATTTGTATGCTCTAGAAAGATAACGAATGGAGTTTTTGGCCAACACCATGAGAGAGATGCAATGCAATGCAAGAGTAGTGACAATATCTAACAGGTGAATGCTTGGTGATCCAAATGTGGGGTGTTTTCTAACATACCCTTTTATTAGTACCGTCTCTAATTAGGAACAAGATACATTTTCTTCGTCGTTTTGACTTTTTTGAACCAATTCCTAAGTAGGTGATTTTTTTTTTAATAGTACCAAGTAGGTGAAATTTAAAAACTGCACTAGTTTGAAAAGAAAAGAAAAAAATGTATTTGTTTATAAATTCTCCAGGCGGATAAGGCAATATCCGAAATGGCTATTTTTGATACTATGCAAGTTGTAGAAGCAGAAGTACAGCCGGTATGTGTAGGATTAACCGCTTCAATGAGATATCTTCTTTTAGTAGGAGGAGAAATTATCAAACGTGTATCATTCCCTCACGCCTGGTGCCAATGATTCTTATTTGTAGAAAACAAAAAAGATTATGCTTACACCAATATTAACTAAAAAAAGTAATTGAAAGAAATAGAAGAGATTAGGATAAGAGAGTTTTGGAGGTTAATTTTTTATTCATAATACAAAATCTCTCTTATTTGGAGGAACTCAAAAATTCTATTGGAGGAGGTTTTTGGGAATTCTTGCAGGGTTTATATGATTTTTTCAAATTTAATATATGTTGTTATATTATTTTTAAAATTAAAAATATATTAATCATAAGTATTAATAATCACTCTCTAAAAAATTACTTTAAAAAAATGTGAAAAATCTATCCCATTTTTCAATATATTCCCAAACAGGGCATAAGCGAAAATACTTTTCTTCAAAAATCATAGCATAAGGCATGCTGCGACAACACAAACACATATGTTCCCTTCCTCATTCAAACACATACTCCCTCCGGTCTCAAATATAAGAAAAGATTCATTTTTTAGGTTCATTGAATAATTAACGTATCTACTTTACAATGTAGACCAGATACATTAACTACTCAATGAACTTAAAAAAAAATATTTTCTTATATTTGAGACTGGAGGGAGTATGTTGTATCAAAATGTCTTTAAGAAGTGCACACCAAATTATGGACTAAATATCTTCACCCTTATTGAGACGTTCAGCTACAACTCATAATCAACAATTACCATTACCTCTCACATCCACAATTTTTTCAATATATGAATGCATGAATAAAGACATTTAATTAGTGAACTGCAACTGTAACACACTGTTCATCGCATTTCAATCTTTAGCCAATTTTTCCTTACTATCCTTAGAACATTTCTTCAACCTCGCATGAGGAGATTCAACCCTGTTAGTGATTGTGTTATCAAGATGCAAGACACAGCTTGTTTATGCTCTCAAATTCTGGTTCCAACGCCTAATAATGATTTGAACCATATTGATTATATGCTAAAATTAAGAAACCATTTAATGAAAAAATCGTGGATATCAAATGCAATGCGAATTGTGGTTTTTGGGCTACAACAGATTTCTTAGGTTTGACTGAAGAAAGTCATATCATAGTTCGTAGACATCTTGTTCAAGAGGTGAAAGATCATATAAATGATTATGTGTGCGTATTTGTGAGAGATGATCGTTTTAACTACATCTTAAATGACTTGCATCCTCCCAAAAATAGTAGTGGTGTTGTACTTGTAGATAAGTGGGTGACGTTTCCAGACATGGGTCACATCGTTGCAACTTATTACAATAGGCTTGTAGTGAAGTTGACAAATCACGAAATGAGAACTTCGATTTTTTTTCCCAATTAGAGGGGTGCCACCGCTTAAGAAAAAAACTCCCATCATGTGTCTTGGCTTGATTTCCAATAATTTTGTTCTTGTTTTTTTTTTAAAGATGGTCGTCCATTACCTCCGTCTTCTACGGAGTAGAGCATACACAAGAGTGAAGAGACATCATTGTGGAAATTTAAGTATTTGGATCAACAAGCTAGATACATCAATGTAATTTATATGTTTGAATAATTATTTTCATATTTTTAGTGGAGTCATTAGATATATATTTAGATTTTTTAAAATTGGCTTTAAATTTATATATTATTACATTGTTTATGTGAAGATTTTAATTGATATTTTTTTTTAAAAACATTGACGGGTCAACTCGCCGGTCTGCCATAAAATAGGGCGGGGTGAGATTTCCAACCCTATTTCTCTAGTTGGCCTGCCCCGCCCCTTTTTAGACGAGTTATTGACGAGGCGGGTTGGCCTGTTTTGCCATCTCTAATGAAGATGCACATAATGAAGCTCATGTCTGATGCTCTGCTTTCTAAAAGATAATTAAGGTTTTTCTAACTCTGATCGACACTATGGATGAGTTAAAAACACAACTTAATAAAC
>Ga0315914_1008122_pt1 | contig 14192 bp, 9 predicted proteins | sample MpolenodulesMG_FD_203920 | JGI IMG/M metagenome (GOLD analysis project Ga0315914, IMG submission 203920) | Medicago polymorpha root nodule microbial communities from Los Angeles, California, United States - elongated nodules | ecosystem: Host-associated > Plants > Roots > Nodule | place: USA...
TGATAGTATTAATACAGAGTATATTTGAAAAAAGAATAATAAATGCATATAAAAATTTGTAGAGGGTCTGACAAACAATTTTTTGTAAATGGTTTTGTAATTAGAACCGGAGGGAGTAGTTTTTAAATCTCAAATATTATTTGAGCTTATCGCACAAGCACTTACCATTAAATATTAAGGACCCGTTTGGATTGAGCTTATTTTAGTGCTTATAGAAATCAGCTTATGCAAATAAATGTTTTTATGTATTATTTATAAGTTTGTTAAGATATTTTATGAAAAAACAGTTTATGAACATACAATTTTCGTTAGTAAGAGCTTATAAATTAAAATAAAAACTTGGTTATTTACATAAGCTATAAGCTATTTTTCATAAGCTCAAAATAAGCTCAATCCAAACGGGGCCAAAATAAGCGCTTATCAATATGTATAAGCTATTTCTATAACGAAACATAAAATAAAGTCAAACTATTTTCGTATAAGCTAGCTATCATGGAAAGATTATAGAAACAAGTTGAAAAAAGCTTTGAAACAAACAAAGGATCTCACAAGTGTTAATGTCAATAGATAAAGTTATAAACTACGCAAATAAGTCAATATAATTATATTGAAATTGAATTACCTCCATAGAAACAGCATTACAGAGAAGTAAAGTAACAAGAAGCTGGTGTTGTTTTTTAACCACGGGAAGAATGATCGCTGCATAAGATGAAGTTTATGAAGCACAGATACAGACACGACACGACACAGATAATAATTTTAAAAAAAATCACGTAATTCAGTCTAATTACAAAGTGTAATTACAAATGTCAACGCCTAATCCGAAGAGTGTAAGAGAATATCAACTAAATATTAAAGAAACTTTTGGGTTAAGCAAGAAGATTAAGTAACTACCAGCTTGTTTTTTCTGAGAAGGAGAACCACTACGTTCAAGAATTTCAAGGTCTACAAGACTGAGAGACATGAGACCAAGGGTGAGACCAGACATGACTCCAGCAAAGAGAACAAGAAAACAGCATATTCCGGCGTATGCAATCCATGTTGCAGATCCAAAGGGTATGCCTTCGTTGGTGAGAGCAAGGTGGTCGGGACTAATAGTCAACGCATTAAAAATGGTTCCATACGTCATACGTGTATGTATCTATATGTCTATCTGCTGGTTCGGGTTTGGATCCAAGGTGATGATTATTATAAAATAAACGACTTATGTATTCTCTTTTGTCATAAAGATAAACCTTCCTTTCCTACTTTTTCAACTTTGAATAATCTATTTTGTTGTCTTATTTATGAAAAAAATATTGCAACTTTTAAGGTGTAGTTATTGATTAAAAGGTTTTTATATCCCTTAAACACTCTCTTAATGCATGGTTGATGACAGAGTATCATATGATATTTTAGGATATGTTTTTAGTAGTTTTCTTTGCATTTGAAGACGAATAAGATGTAATTTAAGTTGCTATGAGCTAGATCTTCCTACCTTGATGATATAAATATCTCGGTTGGCAAGGCAATAAAATCTAACTCAAAGCAATCTTCTTAAAACACCTTGTCTTTTACCGTTTTGTTGCAAATCTAATTCCGAAGAGGTTCTTATGAACATGATCTAATTAACCTGTCGATCGAAAATATGTGTTCCAAATCACCTCTTTGAACACCTTTCAAGAAGATTCATCACTCTTGTTTTAATTTAAGTTGTTTAATTATTTTTTGTACCTTTTTCAAATTATGTTGCTAATATATATATATATATATATGTTGAAGATCGTCGGATTATGCTGCCAAAAAACTCTTCCCTTAACCTTATGCTACAGATGACAATTTTCCATAATAGATAGATAAATTCTGAAAATTTTAATCATGTTTTACTTTATGCTAAAGATATTCATTTAAACACATAGATTAAATTAAAATTTGAAGATCATTCATTAAACACCTTCTTAGACAGGTTTGGATTATATAATCCGGATTTCTTTTGTCAGTTTTGGATTATATATATAATCTGAAAACTATCAACTTTTTTGGACAATGGCGTTTCACCAAAGGTTTGGACAGTTAGTGTTGTGTTTAATAAATTTTTGGACGGTTGGACGGTGGAAAACGTTTTATTTGACTGTAATTATCATCTAGGACTTGTTTTAGGCTATATATAGGCTTGCATCTTCAACAAATTTCTTCATTCTTCACTTCACCACTTTTCTTACTTTTTCTTAAACATTTTTTAGTTTTTAAGAGTGTTTTTGGTATCATAGTCATTGTTGCGTTCATAGAATCCCTGCAATTGCGTTGCAGCTTATGCAGGGATTCTGCGACGGTCAACAGAGACCTTTAAAATAAAATAAAACACTAAAAATCACAGTTTGAAAATATTCGGATTTATAATCCAAAAAATGCTAACAATCTGGTTCGGATCCAGGGATATTTTTGTCATTTTGCAGGACGCGTGAGAATATCAAAAGGGTGGGAAAAGCAATAGTCATAAAATAAACCATCTTATGCATTGGATCAACACATAATATTTTAATCCCTGAGCCATTTTTTTATGGGACCATTATTATTTTCATATTGATTAGTTAATCATATTGTATCTTCTGAAAAATATTGATGATAATGTTCAACTATTGTATGCATTATGCTTATAGTACGTGGAAAAATACTCAACTATAAATACATATAACAAAATAACCAATAAACTGAGAGCATTTTAACAGAATGTTTGAATGTGATTGGAATAAAAAGGAAAAGCCATAACCCCTAGAAAACAAATAACCAAAAATGAGGATAAAAAATCCCCGAACATAAAATTACTAAATTTATAAGCAAGAGAATTAAACAGTCAGAGGCCTTTGTTAAACACAATGGTTGCAAAAAGTGGAAAAGTAAACAATATCTGTCCTGTTTTTATCGCATCAACTTCCTTAAACCTTTTATAATAGGACAAGTTTTGACACCTGCCACCGGCGGCGCAATCTAACCGACCGCTGCCTAACCTCGCTTCTGTAGCTCTTCCATTACTTTCTGAAAGGATAGAGAATTTCTCAGTCAACTCGAACGCCACAGCCTGCACCCTTGACTGTTCAACATTTCGGAACACAATGCACCCAGATGGTCAATCCCAGCTAGCACGAAGTTCGTCATTCATTACGTTCTTAATGACAATACTATGAACATGAGGAGGAGATGTCGAAAAAATTTGCGAGCTGATCCACGCTCAAAGATTCGTATGAGGAAGAGAAGGTAATTAGGTATCTCTTAAGTGCCTCTTTGATTTTTTTCTTTAGCATTTGTAGCACGGAGTCTCGATTTTTCTCAAATTTCCAATGCAATATTGTCAAAAGCCTTGTGGAAGTCTCCATTGATAAGAAGCCCTGTGACAACCATGACATAATCCTTAACATTTTCAGGAGGACCGTCGAATGTGTTTTTGTCACTGATCTCGAGCAAGCGACGGAAATTCTTATTGTTGATCTTATGCTTCGCGTTATGAACATTGGCTGCAATTCTGGGAACTTCCAGCAGCATAGCAGATATTAAATACACTGATTCGCAACCTGTCTAACCGATCAAAATGTTGATTAATCCATTCTGATCAAGAAAGCATTGAGTAATCCAGTAGCATAGCAGATATTAAATATAGGATACTACAAAATGTTGCCAGGGAAAGAAAGCATTGATTAATCCATTCTGATAAAGAAACCATCTCATACATGCAAATTAACGCAACAAAATTTTGTTTCGCAACCTTTCTAACCGATCAAAAGCATTTTCCTTGTAGGAGAGGTTCTATTAAAAAAAACAAAATTTCATTTTCCGATTGAAAAAAAATGCAAGTGGTAAACAAAACAGGAGGTAAGCTACTTAATAGTACTGGGAACAAGCTATTCAAGCATGTGTGATTAACATCAAATGTAATTAATTTAACAGCAAAGAGAATAGAGCAATATGCAGGCAATAATCAAATCAAATTTCTGTTTAAAGTAGCCAAGTTGAGCAATTCTATTGCACTTCAAGACTGATCAACATTTATTTTAAATCATTTCTATGAAAAATAAACAGGAATCTCTTTAAAGCAGTCACATTGGATCTATTAAAATTATATATTACTGAACATCATATATTGTAATCAGATATATGCACTTGACCACAATAAGTACACATTACTAAAGCCATGGTATGCAACAACTATTTGAAAAGAGATGGGATTTAGTATCTGTTCAGGAGTCTTTTCATGATAACGACTCCGTGCTACTCCTTGTGCAAGCAATTCTTTCACCCTTCCACTGGAATAAAGTTCAGACAGACAGTCATGTACTTCAGAAACCAGCCCAGCACGAAAAAGAACATAGACCTAACTGTGACATAGCCCTGTTAAAAAATATTTTTGTTGAAACCTCTATGCGGTGAACATTTTCTTGCAAATTACTCATAAGCAACAGATCACGGGCTTTAGTGAACTCATCATTAAGAGTATGGTGATATATATCACAAAGCATTGCACGTGCTTGTATATTAGTGACACTAATGCAGCCATTAAGGTCCTGCTGTTCTCCGGCTCAGACAATGTTCTCATTGTCTCGTAAACCTCTTGAGGTTTTAAGTAACCGAGCTCAACCCTCATCAAGGCAACAAGCATAGGCTCATCCTTGAGTCTCTCAACATATTCATGTGTGTGAGGATCTATGCATTGGAGGCTCTGGTAATACTCGGCATTTATTTTTTCTAAGAAATCAACTAAGTTTCTCCAAACATAAATCGGTCCGTTATAGTCGGACCCTTTCATAGTTTCATCAACTGAATCATCAACCTTTATGTTTGGCTGCTGCTGACATTTTAGCCAGTTTTGTAGGTAAGTAAACTGTTCTTTATCAAAGAAAAGGGCCTTAAAAGGTTGAATTAGTGTATTATAATTATGTTTATTTATATATTGCTTAGAAAAATTATTTCTATCACAATGTTAAATTGACTTAAATCTCATTCTAAAAGATAGCATAAAAAGTTAAAATGTTAAAAACACATTTATACACTCATATACATGAGAATTTCAACAAAGTGAGACTCCAAAAACTTCCCAATCCAAAACATATAATAAAATAAAAAACAGTAGAATTATCTTTGGATCAAAATGGTTCTCTGCTCACTCTATATATAATTGTAATATTACAATACCATAAAAAACAACAATCCAAAATGTTAAAAAATTTCCACTATAGAGAAGTCTTTGTTATAAATAAATACTATTACGGTACTTGGATTATTGAGTTGAACAATATGCTCTTGACTTAGACTCGTTCAATCATCGACTCAAACCTAGTCGGGGGTGCAAAGGCTTGAAAGTTGTATTGAATGTGGTGCCAGATTTGCTTCCTAATCTTCCATGCTGTTATGATATTCTCTGCACCCATTGTTCAATATAAGTCTAAAATCACAGCAAGTTTGATATAGTAAGAAAAAAGAGAGAGAAATTAAATAGATTCATTAAATTAAATTACCACAAAATGTTTGTTTTGCATCAGATTCCAATTCTAATTCAGGAATGTGAGCTATTTTATGCCAATCTTCACCTATTTCTCTCTTGCATCTCTTCTCCAACATAGGGCAAAATTCGATAGTTAACTTTTGCAAGTTTCGGAGTTGCTGAAAGCTGTCTGGCAGTGAACTTAACTTTGGAAAGTTGTCGATTTCTAATACTTGAAGAGAAGTCATGGCACACAAACAGTCTGGCAAGGATGTTAGCGAAGGAAACAGGTACAGAGACAATTTTTGCAGTGAGGGGATGCCTTCTATGCCATCTAGTATGTTTTCATTAAGCCCCCTCACTGTCAGTCGACGAAGGGTGGTTAGGTTGTTCATGTTACGTGGAAAAACGAACTCTAGACAGTAAGAGATTGCAAGTCCCTCAAGACAAGTTAGGTGTCTCATACCGTCGGAAAGGGATTTAAATCTAGAACATGCATGAACAGACAAAGTTCGAAGAGAACTCAATCCTTGCAACAACTGCTCCGAAAATAACTCCATTTGATTACAACAGCTAATTTCAAGAGATTCTAAAGCACTAAGAGTACTGAGTTCAACAGGTAATTCCTTGAGTTCGTCGAAGCTGGATATGCGGAGTGACTTAAGATTATACATATTACTGTTGTTAACAATGGACTTCAAAAACTCTTCTTTTCCTCCATCAGCAGAAAGTGACTCAACAGATGGTAGGGATGGCAATGTAAGTTTGGGGACATTTGTTATATATAACTCTAAAAGTTGTGGTAGCATCTCTACTCCTTTGAATTCCAACACCCTCTCTAAATTTTGTAAGTCACATAAAGTCAACTTTTTTAATGACGTAAAAGCCTTCTCAGTTGCAGGTTCATATACGTCATCATCAATGTACTTTATATCTCTCATTCCAGATACATAAAGAGTAGTTAAACATGGTAATTTACCAAATGGAGGAAGCTGCCTGCAGTTTTTACAGTCATAGAGAATAATACTAACTAGACCTTTTAGAATAGAAGTATTTCTCATCCAATGAGGAAAATCCGTTCCCCCATAACCTTCCACCCCAAAATGCGTAAGTCCAGAATGAGGCTGAAGAGCTTCCAGTACTCGCTCGTCATCAACACCACCAACTTGTGAATTAGCATAATCACCCCATGACAAATATAAGCGATTTAAGTCCTTCTTGCCAATCAAATTAGCTTCTCTAGCATCCTCTTCATTTGACACATTCTCAAGGCCTTTGATGTATAACTTGCCTTCTAATTGTAACTTGTGTAGCTCTGGTAAACCATACCCAGTTTTTGGACCAACAATGAAAATGGTCAATGTTTTTAGACATGTTAACTCCCGAATTCTAAAAGGAGTTGACATCAATGAATTGCAATTTTTAATAATGAGATGTCGAAGGTCCTGCAATTTTGTAAATTGTTTGGGAAAACTAGATAGAAATCTACATAATTCAAGTTTTAGTGTTTGCAATTTCTGCAGTCTACAAACAGAACCAGGCAAGGTTGTGATGTGACAACAAGAAAGTTCCAAGTACCTCAAATGCATTAAACTCTTCAATGATGAGAGTTGTTGAGAACATGTAAATAAAGCTCGAAGAGGGGTGCTTGATAGCAACACATTTAAATTCTTGGAGGGTGGTTTATACTCAAGAAAGGTTCGCAAGGAATCAACTTTTTGGAAGGGAATCATGTAGTCAAGTTTTGATTTTTTATCAAAGAGACTTAAATGGTGAACTCTAATTGACAAATTAGTCAACTTTGAGACATCATAAGAAATACATTCTTCTCCCATAATAGACTGGGCTAAATCATGGATAAAATCATGCATTCGGAATGTAATGTTACCTGCTAAATCAGATTTAACTTCTTGAAAAAAAGATCTTTGCCATAATCGATTCCATACCTCATCACCAACATGCTCCATCTGTAAATTTCCTCTAGACGTAACAAGTCCATTAGCCATCCAAAGATGAATAAGATTTTCCTTCACCATTTCAAAACCCTTGGGAAAAACAGCACAGAAAGTAAAACATGGCCTCAATGACAATTTCAAGTTAAAGTAGCTTAGTCTCAAAGCAGAAATGATAGGATCATCCTCAGATGACCAAAACTCACTTTCCAATACAGAAAGCCATTGGCGTTTGTCGCGTTCAGAGCACAATGAGCTTCCCAATACTTTAGCAGCAAGAGGTGAACCTACACATTTTCTAACTATCTCCTGGCCTATTGCTGCAAGTTCTGCATGCTCTTCCCCATTTGGTCCAAAAGCATGTTGTTTAAACAATGACCAAATGTCGTCATCATATAAACCTTCCAAATGATGAGCAGGGTGAGGTCCCATGATGGATGCAACAGTTTTAAGCCGTGTAGTCACCAAAATTGATGAACCTTTCCTTGTATTTCCACACTGCAACAAAAACTTTAAGTTGCCCCATTTAACTTGGTCCTCGTTCCACACATTGTCTAGTACAAGTAGATACCTTTTGCTTTGCAAAACATTTTGAACTTTTTTTTGCAAGGATTCCAAAGACATGAGATTCGGATTTTGTCCTGTTTCAGATTCTATGATAGAATGTAGGATTTCCTTCAAGCTGAAATCATCTGAAACACAAACCCATATTTTCAAATCAAAATGGGTGGTTACACTTTCATCGTTGTACACCAATTGAGCAAGTGTAGTTTTTCCATATCCACCGTGGCCAACAATGGAATAAACAGATAGATCTTCGCTGTTACTTGCATGCCTTACAAGAAACTCAACAACTTGCTCTCTGTCACGATCTCTTCCATATACTTTCGGTTCAGCGACAACGGAAGTAGTTTGGCGCCCTTCATCATCTCCTCGTTGGAGCTCCTCCGTGGTACCCACTGGTTGTAATCCACACCTGATCCTGTCAGCAGCAATGTCATCAATCTTTTTAGCAACCTCCTGCATCCTCTTTCCAATGTTGCGACGAGCCAAAATCTTCATAGGATGTAAACGGGTGATCCACTTGTTGTCTCCATGCGCTTTTAATGTTATTGAACATTCATCCAATATATCATCAAGCACATAAGCAGCATCACGCAGTTGCTGTAGCCACACCTTCACAGCATCATCTGTTATTTGCTTCTTTTCGGCATCTTTTAGAACACCGCGGATTAACGCGAGCTTTCTAGATAGGTTTTGGGTCAATTCTCGAACACCCAAAAACGATGAAAGCTCCCCTAGAACAGCAGATCCGAGGTTTTCAATCACGATTCCGAGTAAAACATCAGTCATTTTGCAGGTACGAGAATAGAAATGAATCAAAGTTGGGTGTGAAGATATGAATCAAAGTTTGGTTTACGAATATGAATACGCTAAATTATTTGTTTTCAATGATTATCTATTAAAGATTCTGGTGTAACTTTTCAAACTTAGCTCCTCTAAAAATAAATATTTATTGTATATGACAAGTTGTGAGGATAACTAGATAAATACAAGTTGTGAAGCTGTGTATGGAAAACAACAAGAATACTAACAACTATCAGGACTATAATATTACAAGTTGAAAGCAGAAAACAAAATTGAAAAGATGAAAATAAAACTATAATATAATATTGTACAGCGTACCAGTTGTTACTCTGTTCGAGAGAACTCCATACTCGCCTGCCTCCCCATTCCTGACCTGCAAGTGGAGTTTATGACATTATACTGTAAACTGGATAAGGCGGTTGATTGCCAAAGAAATTATACTGTTAAATATTTTATAATAAAAAAATCCATTTTATCATTTTTAAGTGTTTGTTTAGGATTTTAAAAAAAAATCATTTTATCAAATAAATTTATTTTGACTCTAAAATGAAAAGCAATTAAAATTAGTTTTTTTTCAAAATCTATTTTTTTTTTAAATATAGAGATATGATATGAACTAGTTAAAAATCAACCAATAAAAATATAGGTATGATGTTTGTCGCTTGATAGCACATAGATATATGCAGGGAGGAGGTTCCAACCTTGGACTTCCTACCTCTCTATATTTATATTTAAAACTTATGATCTTCGGCTTCTAAGTTACTTTACAAAATAAAAATGTAACTATTCTGTGATTGATAAATGCTAGCAACACATAGTTTAACACACATTTTTTAAGACACTGATTAAAATTCACATGAGTTCCACCAAATTCATATGGGTCCCACATGATTTGGTATGACCAATGTGAGTTTTAACTAATCAAAGAGAGTGTCTTAAAAAGTGTACATTAAAATGTGCGTTGCTAACATTCTTCTTATGTGATTTCATTATTACTCTATTGTTCTAAACATATGTGTCCTCTTTACTCATTTTCTTTCACTTACATTATTTGTCACTTTTGCAATATCAATACAACATTTATTATTCTTTTCTATTAACATACTCTTATTTATTGCATTTTATCCATCCAATTATTCTAGTAACTATAATTAATATGGTGTATTAGTAAATGAAACACATTTATCATTAAAACCAATACTACTAATCATTTTCTTAATAACAATGTAAAACTCAAAATGAACACCTAATTTAAGACAGATGGGGTATAAAAAAAATTTACTTTTTAAGTTCATCGAGTAATTAATATATTGATCTATATTATAGATTATATATATTTTTATAGTTTTTTTTAACAGCACAATATTATTAAAGCTAAAAAATTTCATTCTATCTCTTCTCTCCTTCTCAAATCCTATTTGTCACCTCTTTCTTCTTCTCTTTTTAGAGGGGTGATTTAGGGTCAATTTTGATCCAAAAATCACTCCCTTCAAATTGTTTTTCCTTCTATTCTAATTGAATAACTGAATTCACATGATTTCTGTTTTCTTTCGTTTGCTTTTGTGATTTCGTCGTCTCTGAACGACTCTGTTTGTTTTGATTTCCCGTCTTAGTGCGATTTTTATTTGATTTAGGTTGAAAGTTAGCTTTGAGCAAGTGCAGATCCGACCAATGACAATGACTTTGACGTCGTCAACGTTGCAGATCCGGAGACATGAGTATTCTAGAGACATGAATATTAGTCATATTTGTAGGCATATGTACTTTGTTGTTTTATGCTATTAACATGGATGCTGTGAGTTTGTTCATATATTCATCATTTTTGTTTTTAGCGAATTTGAATTTGTATTTGTATTGTATTGATGTACTCTATCAATTTGAATGAATGAATATCGTTTATTTTTGTCAAAAAAAAAATTATTAAAGCTCCCAATGCATCTCGAGAGGAGATGTTGGTGTTAAAGAAAAAATAAAGGTTTGAATTTGTCATTGACCCCTGCATTTTTTTAGCATTGGTCGTTGTAATTTGTAAATTTTTTGGCTTTTGTCCTTCCGTTAAGCTCAAGTTAAAAAATAAATAAAACTAACAGTGTGTCACATGGACCAATTATTCGACACTACGTGGCAAACTAAAAGACAAAAACATATCTCAGCTTTTTAATTATTATTATTTTATTCATTATTTTTAAACTTAAAAATAACATTTGTTCCTGCGCTTTTAACATTTTTCTTATATTAGTCTATGCACTTTGGTATGAGTCCTCGAACTTTTATTTTAAGAAAAAAGAAACTTTCAATGATTTTATTATGTTTTATTAGAATTTGTTCATTATTTTCATTGAGAATAATTATAAGAAATAAAATAAAAAACTTTTTTAATAAAAATAAAATAAAATAATGATTAATGTGTAAATCCAATCCCAAAATACAGTAGAGAATGAGTAAAAATTATTTTATACATTTTAAGTAGAGCAAAAGACACATTGGAAAAAAGTAATCATTTTTTAGGTGTTTTGGAGGATTCATTTTTTTATGTTTGAATATATGTCTGGCAGCATATATTTTTACATACCCACAAATCAAAGACTAATTACTTGAAATAATTGACATTTTAATTAGGATATGTCAATTTTAGATAAAAATGAAAATATTTTTGACGTAAACATAGATTATTTTAAGAAAAACAAGAGTCATTTCATGTTTCTACACAATTATAAAAACTATTTGTCCTCGTGACCTTAGCTCAGTTGGTATGACAATGCATAATATATGCAAGGTACGGAGTTCGTACCTCGACCACCATAAATAAAAAATTACAAAAACTATTTTGTATTTCTCTCTACTGTTGAAAATAATATTTATCAAAAGTTAATCATAAAAACTTTTTATTCTCGCCAAACAATCCTGCGGATTCCAGCACCACTCATAGTAAAGATAAGATGCAATTTTAAGTCGATTCATACTCCAACATTAAGATAGCAACTTTATACTTTCCACCAATTCCATCACATCCACCTCTCCCTATGTCCATTATCGAAAATTATACCATTCCTCACATTTTAGATCGATCAAATTGTCACATTCCAAATAATCCACAAACTATGTCTAAATTTCTTGAAAGTAGCCTCATGTGTCCAACAATCCAAATGAACAAACAGATTGTGTGGAATAAGAAAATTAACCTCAATCCACTTCATCACAAATTGCCAAACCTTTGCTACAGCTTCACAATGCAAGAAGAGATGTACCACCGTTTTTCCCCCCTTTCGCAAAACACACGATTCTTGGAACTTTCCACATCTAAAACTCCTTTTAATGCTAGATTCACCCTTGTCGGTAATCTGTCCAAGAGCATATACCATGAGAAAGTTAATACCTTAGAAGGTGCTCGTCCTTTCCAAAGATACCAAAAAACATCCCTATCCACTATTGTCACCTCATCATCATCCAAATACATCCTTTCTAGTAAACTATAGCAAGATTTGACGGAAAAACCCCTTCTTCCCCCGGGCTCCACACACCCACCTGTCTCTACCACCATGGGACGCAAAACCATCTAACAAGCCCAACAAATTACCAAGTAGGTCGGTTTCCCTCATGAAGAGCTCTCTACACCAAGAAAGCTCCCACCTCCCTCTCATAGCCGTCAAATTCCAAATCTCCCTTTCCATTCTCTCTTTTTGATTTGAAATGTCGAACATACGAGGGAAGAGAACCCGAAGAGAACCCGGGCCTCCATCTATCCAACCAAAATTTCGTCCCCATACCATCTCCCACAATCCTTTCCACCTCCCCACTAAACAACTTCACCTCTCCTCTTCCCTCCAACTCCACCAAGTCCTTCCACGAATTCAATGCACACCTAGGTCACCTCCCTCCCCCCATCTCTACCACACCCACAAAATTACTCCCATACATGTCCTTAAGGACCTCCTTCCACAACATATCATTCTTCAAGAAGAAGCTTCCATCGCCACCTCGCTAGTAGACTCTTATTCACCAACCTTATATCTCTTACTCCCAAACCATCCGTATCTCTTACTACCTAAAGTCCTGAATCTCTTCCCGTGACCAAGAGACTCAATCCTAATAGTGTTTGTTCATGGTGAATCAATGGTGATTCAACCCCAACCCTAGTGATTGTTGCCAAAAAATTCTCTATAAACCCTAGTTTTGTTGTTGGCTTCTAATCCTTGTTTTTTACTACTTTTTCATCTGATACAATATCTGAATTTATAGAGAAATATAACCCTCAAAATTAGAAACAAAAATACGCTGAAAAATATGTTTATATTTTTCCTCCATTAGCACATAATCGTGCCCAGATTTTTACTCATCATGCCCCGATTTTTTACGAGACAGAAGTTTCAAAACTAGGTCAACATCAGGCCACGATTTTGGTACTCTTTCATCCATCAAATTTTGAGTAAATTTCAACATTTCCTTTTGCTGAAGTTGCAGCTAAAGAATAGGTTAATTGTCATTAATTTTCTCCAGCTACAATGTCTCATTATTCATCATCACTTAATTTTGAAACTCTCCCCAAGTTCATAATCTACAAAACCAATTAATTTTGAGTGATAGTGAAATTCGTAAGTTTCAAGTTGGTAGCACAATAGATTTTGCTAGAAACTCATTTGCATCAAAGGAAGGAACTAAAAATTACTTGCCTTCTGAAACAAAGGAGGAAACTAGGTTGTCGAAAACCATTGTTGAAGTAGATAGAACAATAGAAGAACACATTTTGATCACTTTGGAAGGAAAGGACTATTTAGTACTGAGTGGAAACAGACTGTGGAAATCTTGTGTTTATATGATTACATTAGGATATGTTGATTGCAATGCTTTTTGGTTTTAATATGTCGTTGGCTGCAATTTCGGCTGCATTAGCTTTGGTTGTTCTTGATTTCAAAGATGCTAGGCCAAGTTTTTGATATAAGAATTTACCTTTGATGAGAGTATTTTTTTTATAGCTTTCTTACTGTGTTCCCAATAATAAACAATTTTCTGATTGATTGAAACTGTCCTTATCATTCAATGAGGCAACTTCTTGTAAAAAAAAAATTCACTAAGGCAACATTCAAAACGCTGTTGCTTGCAAGAAATACAAGCACTTTCATTGTTGATGCATAAATCATTAAAGGGGTGGAAAACCCTTTAGTAAGAGAATCAAGGAAATACTAAAAAGTTCACACATGTTTCTGCATCAGATCAAGAGCAAAGAATCTTTACACCTAACAAGATTTAACTCATCTGTTTTCCTCCTTTTTTCTTTTAGTTTCGTGCAAGAGTACAAAATCATTACTAGCTTCTTAGTAATTAAATGTTGCACAATTGCTAATACACGACAGATGATGAAACATAAACAGAACAGCTATGCTGTTGGACATGCTTAGAATTTTGGTAACAAGTAAAACATG
>Ga0315914_1008126_pt1 | contig 14186 bp, 11 predicted proteins | sample MpolenodulesMG_FD_203920 | JGI IMG/M metagenome (GOLD analysis project Ga0315914, IMG submission 203920) | Medicago polymorpha root nodule microbial communities from Los Angeles, California, United States - elongated nodules | ecosystem: Host-associated > Plants > Roots > Nodule | place: USA...
ACAAAGGATCTAGCTACTCATGGCTAAAGCACAAATAACTAATATGAAAGAAGGATTCATTACATGAAATTGGTAACCAGATATGAGTTTTGATGGTCTTCCACCTTCTCTCCAGATTTCCAGCTCCAAAAGTTAGTTTCTTTCTCCAAAACTCCCCCCCTTTTCCTTCAAAAAACAACTTCCCTTTTATAGGAAAATTCCTAGAAACGCTAAAATCGTATTCCGATGCTGTAAATCGGAGCACGATGGCTTCACTTAATTCAGATCACAACTGGCGCGTCTGCCAAATCGGAGCACGATTTTTTACGAGACAAAATCAGAGCAATCGGAGCACGATTTCTCCTTTGTTTCAGCATAAAAAATCAGTCTTTTTGCAGCTTCTAACTCATGCATAATCACCTGAACTTAACCAAAATTACATAAAAACTATAACAAAAGTGCTATATAACCTAGTGTCATCACCCCCATGTACACGAAGTTAGCAAAAAACATTTTCGGCCCACTCTTTAAAGCTCATGCACACGAGCAATGACCTCGCCTACGCGATGGGTTCAAAAACATGTTTTCTCATATTCTAGCTCACTCCCAAACATTTCTAAATTCTCAAGATCTCTTCCTAATAATATAATCATCAAATAATTTTAACAGTCTCACAACTAACTTAAAGATAACTAACACAGTCAAAATAAAATCACTTTGTTAAAGTCATAAAACCATCACATATTCACAATTTAGTTCAGTTTCACACAATATAAAAATGGGGTGTTACACATATCGTCTCTTTCTTCATTGTTTTTAAGCCTTCTCTTTATTTATTTATGTTAAACTTAAATATGAATATTCAAATAATTAATTAGTTCACACCTCTATTAGTACAACTCATTAGCGTGAAGTTGTACACCTCTATTAGTTCACACCTTTATTCATGTTCTTCCCTCTTGTTTAATGAACCACGAACACATTCATTTCAATCATTAATCTCTCCAACTAGTTTGTATTGTATTGTGTTTTGGTGTTCTGTCATGGCTCTAATGAACACATTACCATTCCCTATCCATTTGAACCAAACAGCAAAACATTCTGACCCCAAAAGATCAACTCCTCTTGGTGGTTCTAACTATCAATGGGGTACTTCAGATCTTATCTCCCATCAAAGACTCAACCAGGTTAGGACTAAGAGTTTTACTATAATTATTATACTCACCATAACGGCGAAACTTTGAGCTCAACTCTGCCTATTCCTCTGCTCATTTTCAGTCTCAAAAAATTAAAAGTTTAAATATGTTTTTATTACATACAAATATATTATTTTTTGTTTAGTCTTTGTAAAACTATATTTTTGTTTTTAATCCATGCAAATATACTACTTTTTGATTTTGATCATTGTTATTTTATTTTAGTCATTTCATAAGTAATTGCTCATTAGTCTCAAAAAATTTAAAGTTTAAATATGTTTTTATTACATGCAAATATATTATTTTTTTGTTCTTAGCCTTTGTAAAACTATGTTTTTGTTTTTAATCTATGCAAATATACTACTTTTTGATTTTGATCATTGTTATTTTATCTTAGTCATTTCATAATTAATTCATATTGAAGTTGATTCTTATAATACCATTTGATTTTAATCTCTCAAAATATAGACTAAAGTTAATATACAAAGTATAATTTTAATATCAACACATTTTGCATGGACTTTGAAAAAAAAAACGTTGACGGGATGGATTAAAAATTATAAAATGGTATATTTATCGAGACTAAACATATATTTATACCAAAATTAAATCCAAGGTTTAAATATACTTTTAGACTCTTAAATATATTTTCTTTTCATATTTCTTGCAAATATGCAACTTGTTACTTTTGGTCCTTTGGTGTTTTGTTTTAGTCAATGCAAAATTTCATATTGAAATTGGGTTCTACATATTACAAGTACAAATTTTGAAATGAATAAATTTTGCATTGAATAAAATTAAATAACAAGAAGCAAAAGCAAAAAATTGATATTTTTGCTGGGGCTAACAAATCAAAAATCACAAAGATTAAAAAGCAAAAGATACATTACGGGAACTAACAATATATTTAAACCAACTTGTTTGGATTTTTTTTGTTGAAGTTATTTTCTATCATTAAAATTGAGATGTGACTCGTATTGTGAAATAAATGCATGTCTTATAATGAATGTATGTAGGTAAGGAAAAAACCATATAGGCTTTGTGCATCAGTATCTGAAACGGGGGAGTATCATTATGAGAGACAACCAACCCCACTCCTGGATACCATAAACTATCCAATTCATATGAAGAATCTTTCTAACAAGGTAAACTGAAACATATATATTTTGACACAAGAATTTCACTATAAACTTCGAATAATTTAAATGGTTAATGAACTTATAATGAATATGGCAGGTGTCATGTATTTTTGTCATTAACAATGTTTTTTTTCTTCTTCTAGTGTTTAAATATACATGATATTTTTTAAATGTCAATATTGTCCCCAAATACCAGGGGGTGACAATTGCATCCAATTATATTTTTTTAACAAAAAAAAGTGCAAAAACATGGCATGATAAACTAAGATATCCCATATTATGATGGTACTCCTTATGAGCCAATTATGAATTTTCAACTACAAATTCATACATCATATAATAAAATTGTAAATGGATTGGATTCAAAGTTATTTATATGAGAATTTGATTCTATATGATTTATTGATGTAGGAACTGAAACAACTTGCGTGTGAGCTGCGTTCAGATATTATTTTCAGTGTTTCACAAACTGGGGGTCATTTGGGATCAAACCTTGGTGTTGTCGAACTCACTGTTGCCCTCCATTATGTTTTCAATGCTCCTATAGACAAAATCTTGTGGGATGTTGGCCATCAGGTTGATTATATTATACTCCTATTATTATTATTAACTTTTTTTAAAAAAATCTATGGTATTGGTAATTAGTACTAGTTGATTTTCTAGGTGATTTTTTTTTAAGGGTTGATGACACTTGTGTGAATTTTGTAGTCATATCCACATAAAATTCTCACTGGTAGAAGGAATAAGATGCATACTTTGAGGCAGAAAGATGGATTAAGTGGGTTTACAAAACGCTCTGAGAGTGAATTTGATAGTTTTGGCACTGGTCACAGCTCAACAACAATATCAGCAGGGCTAGGTATTTCTTTTATTCTTATCTATGTTTCTAGGTAGAATTTTTCAGGCCATAGTTTATATAAATAACTAGTTAGAAAAGTATATTTGAATTTTGTCTGTATTTTCATAAAAAAGAAAGTTATATATTACACTTCAACTTGAAAGTATAACCGTGTAGAAAACTTTTAAAGCCCTAAGACAAAATATTTAGAGACACTTAATTAATAAGTCTTAAGTATTATTTACCAATAGCAAATATCTTTTCAGTATTTTTATATATTTTTTGGTAATAGAGAAGACAGAAGGCCAAGTATTTTTTAGTTTACCAAGCAAGATGAGGGGGGTCTTTCCTTTGTTAACCTTAACCCCAAATAAGTTCAAATACAAAGTAGTGACATATGGAAGAAAAAAAAGGCAAAATAGAAAGGTGTAGTATGTTTTAAGTTTCTGAAAAAAAATATATTTAAGCAACAAAAAAAAAAAAGGTAGAATATGTAGTTGATTTAATTTTATTAATAAAAATATTTTGTTTATTTATTTTTTATTTCTTGGAGATTAGGCTTCTCAAATTATTTTTAATAAAAATAATTCTAATAAAATGTTTCAAATGGAAATAATCAAACAAAATAGAAAATACAATTATAAGCACTAACGTAAAGAGAGACACTAACGTGTTAGTCTTTTCGCTTTTACTTGTGAAATAATTGAAACTATAAATTTTAGTCGCTTATTTAAAAAAAGATATTTAATTGATAAGAAATGATATATTGGAAGAAAAAAAATTAAGCATGTAGTGTTCAACATTTATTGGTGTCCGACATTGATACATGTTATTACATTTGATCGTTTCTTCCCTTTAAAATATTATTAGTGTTTACGTGTTAGTGAGAGTGGCGTACGTGTCTGATATATGTGTCCGTGCTTTATAGCATGTCTATCATAATAGAGATTGAACTAATAGATATATGAATATATTTGATTATTCAAAAAAAAAATTATATTTGATTACGTGATTCAAAGTTTTGAATATATTTGATTATATTTGAAAAACAATATGTTGGTTCTAATTTTTCATAAAGCAAACCTCTCTCACGAAAGCTTAAGTTATTAAGAATGAACTTATATCTATGAGACAATATTTGCTGCAATTACAGCACTGCTTCATATATTAATGCACAATTGGATTTGTGATCTGGCTTTTCAAATTTTTACATTTTACTCCAAAAACAGGAATGGCTGTTGGAAGGGATTTGAAGGGAGAAAAGAATAATGTAGTCGCGATTATCGGCGACGGCGCTATGACGGCTGGCCAAGCTTTTGAAGCCATGAACAATGCTGGTTGTCTTAATTCTAATATGATTGTTATTCTCAATGATAATAAACAAGTCTCTCTACCTACCGCTGATCTTGATGGTCCAATACCACCTGTTGGTGCTTTGAGTAGGACTCTCACCAGGTTACAATCATCAAACAAACCTCGAGAATTGAGAGAGATTGCCAAGGTAAGTATTACAATTCACAAGTCTATATCATTGAATGTATGTTGGATATTATGGCGATCCTTGTCGAAATCACACTTGAGCTACCGTAATTTTGCAAAAGCCACATTCTGTAATCGAATTTCTTCGATATAAATTTTATTGTTTGGATGATAAATTTGGAGAATTTTTAAAATGAAGAGATTTTATGAAGTATTTTACAAAAGATAAAGTCGGTCCTTGCTATAATTTCAAATTATGCAAATTGTTTCTTATATGTTTTAAAAACTTACACATTGGTTACTATTTATTTTTAAATTTTGAAAACTGATCCCTAATTTTTTATGCAGGGAGTAACTAAACAAAATGGTAGACCTATTGCCAAGGTTGATGAGTATGCTCGTGGTTCTGGATCAACACTATTTGAAGAACTTGGACTTGACTATATTGGTCCTGTTGATGGTCATAGCATTGATGATCTTGTTGCCATTCTCAAACAAGTTAAGAGTCCTAAGAAAACTGGTCCTGTACTAATCCATGTTGTCACTGAAAAAGGCCTAGGATATTCATATGCAGAAAAAGCAGCAGACAAGTACCATGGTATAATAGGCATTACAATTTTATTTTTGTCATTCATCAACATGATTCACTTCTTATTGCTCATTCAACCTTAGAAATCATAAGTAATCTTTGACTTTCTATTTTCATGAGAGGTATCTAACATGGTTAAGTTTTGTAGGAGTTGCTAAGTTTGATCCTGCAACTGGAAAACAGTTCAAGACCAAGGCTCCCACACCGGTACTCACATCATGCTTTGCGGATGCTTTGATTGCAGAAGCAGAAGCCGACAAAGGCATTGTTGGAATCCATGCTGCAATGGGAGGTGGAACCGGCATGAATCACTTCCTTCGCCGTTTCCCAACCAGATGCTTCGATGTAGGGATAGCAGAACAACATGCTGTTACATTTGCTGCAGGTCTAGCTTGTGAAGGTCTTAAGCCTTTTTGCGCAATTTACTCGTCCTTCTTGCAGAGAGCTTATGACCAGGTAGTGTAATTTAATACTATGTATAATAAGGCAACATATATGTATAATTAAGGCACATTTCTTTCCACGTGAGATCATACTACCACTAATGCACCTGATCCTATGGAGCATATTGTACAACATTAATTTTTTTACATAATGCTTTAAACATGTATTTCGTGTCCATTCGAAGGTGGTGCATGATGTGGATTTGCAAAAGCTGCCTGTAAGATTCGTGATCGACAAAGCTGGATTTGTTGGAGAAGATGGTCCAACACATTGTGGTTCTTTTGATGTTACCTATATGGCATGTCTCCCTAACATGGTGGTGATGGCTCCTTCCGATGAAGCAGAGATTATTCACATGGTTGCTACTGCTGTTGCCATTAACGATCGACCTAGTTGTTTCCGATTTCCAAGGGCAAATGGAACTGGTGTTGAACTACCACTAGGGAATAGAGGCATTCCTCTTGAGGTGAGTTAGAGTTATAGTCACACTTATACTTCAAATTATGCCCTTGTGAAGATTATTAGAAAGAACCGTTCGCAACATATTCTCTGACACGTCATTTTCTGCACGAATACTTTATCTATTATTAGAATAAATTCACTTGGATCCCACTAAATTGTGTATTGCTAGCATTTCTCTTTAAAACAGTTTTTGCAAATGAAGTTAACATTTAATGTTTTGACATGCTAACAGATTGGAAAAGGTAGGATATTGATTGAAGGGGAAAGAGTGGCCCTTTTGGGTTTTGGAACAGCTGTTCAGAACTGTTTAGCTGCCGCCTCCATGCTGGAGCATCATGGCTTGCGTGTAACAGTGGCGGATGCACGTTTCTGCAAGCCATTGGACCGTTCACTCATTCGCAACCTAGCAAAATCACATGAGGTTTTGATCACTGTGGAAGAAGGATCAATAGGAGGATTTGGTTCTCATGTTGCTCAGTTCATGGCCCTTGATGGTCTTCTTGATGGAAAATTGAAGGTATGAATCCAAAAATCTTTCTATTACCTCATAACAACATTTAACTAGTTGCTGAAAACTGAAATGTGTTTCATATTATCCAGTGGAGGCCAATGGTTTTTCCTGATATTTATATTGACCATGGTTCACCTGCTGAGCAATTGGCTGTAGCTGGTCTCACATCATCTCACATAGCAGCAACAGTATTCAACATTCTTGGACAAACAAGAGAGGCACTAGAGGTCATGACTCATTAAGTATATGACATAAAACAAAAGATGATCACGGATTTCACATATAGTATTAGTAATTATAATGATTTAATTTTTGTTTTCATTCCCCTAAAAGTACAAAATAGCATGATTTTATTTTTGTAATACAAGGATGTTAGCATATAGTATTAGTAGTAATTAGAATGATCAATGCATATTTTTGGTTAGCACTGTACACACGTGACACTTGAGTCTCACAATTAAAATAAGAATGAAAATATGAAAATGTACGAGCCACCATCTCAAAAGGTAAGAAATGCACCGGTGCATATTTTTAATCAAGTGTGCTGGTTAATTTATTTTCTCTACTTAGGTCAGTTGCAAATTTTACCATTGCATGACCTATTTTTAAATATACCAAATTTTACCTATGTGTGTAATTTATCAAAATTTCTTCTCTATTTTTTTATTCATACATTATCTCAAAATTCTATCTCATGTTCTGATTTCCATCAATGAATCACAACCAAAGCATTACCTTTTCCAATTTTATGCAAAATTATCAATTTCCTACTAATCTAAATTTATAAAATCCTCAATTTTTGACAAAGCCAACACATATGTATCGTTTGATTTTATTTTTTTTAATATTTTACAATATATTTTTTTTACATATTTTATTATCTATTAACATTTTTTACTTCTAGTATTTGCGGTGGATTCGAGACTTGCACACCGCAAATATCATAGAATGAAGATGTGGCAGTTGGCAAAATCAGTGTGGTTTCTGTACATCGAGAAAACGTGTTTGTTGCTCCTTCATATATATACCTGACACATAAACACATGATTTGATACCAATAATTATGAATCTTGCAATGAACATTTAGAGGTTTCAAAATGGCAACGTATATCAATCTGGCACACTAATATTTAAGTGCAGCATGATGTTTAAGTACATACTATATAATATCAATTTAAAGAGAGAAAAATTATAAACAAATGTGCTAATGACACCACATAAACAACCATTATCTCCTTTACTTTACAGTCACTAGTCTGTTTTTAATGTGATACCAAGCGTCGGCATATCCTAGCCTAGGGTATATTTCAACTCAAAATCAAATAATTTTTTTGGTCCACCAGCAACCCATGACTATTGGCACATGAAATCAAAGTGGAAATTTTCAAGAAACAAAATAGAGTGGGTTGATGAATATAAACCAATGGTCGATATCAAATGTCAATCAGATCCAAAATCAAAATTCAAAACCAACCAATTGGGAGATTGTACTTTTGCAAATTGGCATGCTTAAAGAATGTGAAAGTTCAGTTAATTTCTTTTCTAAGGTGTGTGAGTTAAAATTATATCAAAGACTATGATGTCACACGTCTGAACATGAACCTTTTATTAAATTGATCTCACAACAATACCATCACTCTAGAGGGTAATTTTTATATGTATCACATTACGGTCTCTTATGATATAAGTTAACGAATAAACTGTTTTAATAACATTTTATAATTTGAGGGATGTACTTTCCAATTCATAAAAATGATAAACTATTTTAACCGATATTTATAATTTCGATGACCAATTTTCCTAATCTCGTAAATAAAACATGTGATGGCAACGTATCTCTACCAACAACATGCTTTCAATAAAACATGACCGCTTAATAATATAATAAAAAATAAAAAAAAAGACCACTTAATACTTCACAATTGTTAATTATATAGTTGCATCACACAAACACTCTTTATTCCCTTTGCAAAAGCTTTTTTGTTTCTCATTTCCATTGAAGAAATAAATGAATGATATGGATGTATCATGTTCATCTCTGTTGCTTATTGAGGACAGTGCAGATTCTGAAGGTGACCTTGTTGGCTTCTTTACTCTATACCCTGCTGCTAATTACATAGGGCACAAGGAGGAGGATGCTGAGTCATGTACCTATGAGTGTGACATAGATGGTATGTATAGCTTGGTTAAGGAAGATGACAATGATGAAGGGTCAGATGAATTTTGTTGTGTTGATTGTAGCTGCTCTAGCTCTACCATGTGGCTGTCAGATGCAGCCTTGGAAATAGAATGTTCATCTTCACCTTTACTTGTTGATGATGATGAGGAGGAAGTAAGAATGGTTAATGTAAATGTGAATGATGTTGATGATAAACTATTTTGGGAGATATGTATGGAAGTGGGGTACCCTTGATTTCATGAAGCATGGATTTTAGAATAAAACTAAGTTATCAATTGATTTGGAGCTTATTCATCATATAGACCAAACGTTCATACATCATATTCGCTTTTCATCTCCATTTTGCAGATATGTATACCATCTCTTTCATTTTCAGGTATTGTATAGTTTTGTAGGAAGCATTTTAAAAAATTTGAATGAGAATATGTACCACTCATCCTAGTCCTAGTAGTAATAAACATGATAGTATAATAAGCATGTTATGATATGTCAAGTGTGACTTAAAGCCTATATTATAAAGCGTTAATTAAGTTTTTAGTCTCTATAAATATTCACAGTTTTGTTTTTAGTCCTTACAAAATAAAATCACAATTTTTAGCCCATATCAATTTTTTCATCAGCACTTTTAGTCCCTATCAAAAAATTTCATCAACAGTTTTGGTCCTTAAAATGCTTAAGGAAAATATCACAGGGACTAAAAAGTGTGATTTTATTTTGTAGGGACTAAAAACAAAACTGTGAATATTTATAGGGACTAAAAACTTAATTAACCCTATTATAAATAACCTCCCAAATATCTATTTAGTGTTTCTTTATGTAAGAATGACAAGTATTTGTTCCACGTTTTTTTTTAAAAATGTATCGGTTACAAATATTAATCCAAATTTTATTGTATGTATCATTAAAAAATATTTGTCTCGTATTTTTTTTATATTTATCAATTTTATTTTTTATAAAAGTCCAAAAAATGTATTAAAGTCAAAGGACACCAGGGGCAGACTCAAGCCTAATGTGAAGCATTTAAAGGCAAACACGGCCATTTTTAGCCAAAGCACGCCATTTCTTTCCTTGTAAAATGTGGGCACAAAAACAGTTCATGCCCTTTGCTATTTCCATGCAGATTGCTTATCCAACAAAATATTTGCCCTGTTGTATGAAAAAAATTCCAGTATTTTTGTATGTATTAGCAACAAACATTTATTTGTCTGTTTTTTTATGTGTCAGCGTCAAATATTTGTCCCGTGTTTCTTAATATTCAAACAGGGATAAAGTTTTGCTTGTTTAGTGAAAATAAAAGACAAAGCCTACCTCTAGTTCGGTTATAAAATGATTAGTTAGTGTTACCAAACCTTGTTAAAGTTTTGCTTGTTTAGTGAAATAAAGAGATGTAGTCTAACTCAAGTTCAATTATTTTAATAAAATTATCCATAATTTTGGTATGTGTCTGATAATTAAACTAGGTCAGTTTGATAATTTATATGGTACATTATTTTCTCAAATATAATAATATAGTTGATATATTTGATCTTTTTACATGTGTGTCCAAACAAATATACCAAATTTTAATACACACAGTAATTAATTATTAGTATAAGAGTTTTAGAATATAGGTAATTTTAAACTCAATTTTGCTATTATTTTTCAAAAAATAAAACTTAAACGGGCCTGAGTTGGTTAATTAGCAAGAAGGCCCATGATGGACCATAGATAGAGGCCCATCATATCTTGCATGTTGTGTTGTATGAAGAACATTTGCTTTTTTGACATCAAATACTTCATAATAACACATGGAAATAACATTTTTGCCCCCAACAGGAGTTAACTACCCCTGGAGTTTTTTTTTTTAAGCTTTACATGTGAACGATAGTTAACTACCGCCAGACAAAACCAGTGGTGGTCAACTACCGTTGGGGCAAAAACGTCATTTCCATGTGTTATTATGAAGTATTTGATGTCAAAAAAGCAATTTTATGTATGAAGCGTGAACGCCTTATCAACTCCCTTTATAAACACCGCATACTCAATCTATAAGATATGCACACCCACTTATTAGCTACGACGTCATTATATTACGCTAGTTTCTATATTCAGGATCATATGTATTTTTTATTGCGATTGCATTAATGAAATGATGTGATTTTGTTCCATAAAAAAAAGAAATATATGCATGCTGAAATTGTGCTCACATGTTTATTGTTTCTTAAACAAACGGACTCTAAATCCACCCCTCAAAGCCAACACATTGAAGGTGTTGAAGGCTGATCTAAGACAACAAATACCACAATTAGGCAACTAGTGATGAATCGCAATTAAGATGGAATTTTCTTCAAGAAAGAAAGGGAAGATCGAAATTCATAATTTCTACTCTAGTTTTTATGTTTAACCATAACTTTGATTTATCTGTGAAGTATAATTCATTGTTTGTGAATAACAATTGTTTGCATACATGATTTCACAAGTAGTTTTGATGAAAGGGACTTGAATCAAAGTGTTTGACCATGCATAGATAGTTTGATGCTGATATTTGTCTTCAAATAGTTTTGCCAAGGGTTGGTTGTATAAGTTGCTGCCTCCAAATAAATTTAATTGAAGGAAAATAAGAAAGAGGAGGATGGTAATACCGGAGGAAAACAAGATTTCACAACACCTGCAGTTGAAACACTTTTTTCCATTGTCACCAATCTTTTAAGATTGTTGTAATAAAATTTTGAGAAGGAAAATGCTAACTAGTGTTCCTTGGACACTAGTTAAGAAGACTACTATAGTTAAAAATGTTGAAACATGTGTAGTTAAACTTTTAATATATATAATGTAAAGAATACTATTTTCAAGATAAAATTTTTTAGTTTTGTTTTCCTTAACTAGTGCTCCAGGAACACTAGTTAGCATTACCCTTTTGAAAATCATTACAAAGAGCAAATGAAGAATCTAAGAGCGTCTTTAATGGGGTGAACTAAAGTGGGTACACTATGTTATTTTTTGTGGGGTCAAATTGTCATGTATGATTTAATCGATCAATAGTTAATCTAAGAAGTTTACACTTTAATAATGGTTGTTTATAAAGAACTCAAACTTGACTCCACATGTTTATATTTTATTATTCAAAACTAATATTTCTTCCGTCCTATAATAGATGACCTAGTTGACAATGTGCATTATTGACCTAATATATTTTGACCATATTTTTCTACTAATATACCAAGATAAATAATATCATATAAGGTGTTGTTGAATTCGTCTCGATGAATATTTTCAAAATATAAAATTTTCATGATTTTTTCTAATAGATTATTAAAGTTATTTAAGATCAAAATTGTGCATTGATATGTCTCACAAGGTTAACTGTGTCACTTAATATGTGATGGAGGTTGTATTAATTTAACTATTTTAATTTTTTTAAAAGGAAATTTAAATATTTTAATTAAAATGCATATAAATATTAATTATTAAAGTTGTAGAAAAATTATTTCAATAAAATTTACCTAAATTTTTTGTAAATAATAATAAATATGTAAATTATAAAATTTAAAATGATACAAATTAGACAACAATAATACATAAAAACTACATTTTCAATGGAATGCAAACTAATACATAACAATTAAATTTAAAATGATACAAAGTTCACAACAATAATACATAAATCTACATTTTCAATTGAAAAAAAAAGAATGATATGAAATAATAATAATATTTAATGCTTAAGTTTTTTTTATCAAAGATTTAAATGCCTAAGATTTTTTTCCGAGGCTGCTTCTATAGTTGATGTACACCAAGTTTTAGTTCATCAATGCCATGTCATACTCACTCCAATACAAGTTTTATATAGTCGCCATCATTTATAAGATATTTGGGTATATCATGCACGAAAATTGCTCTACAAGAGCGGAAAGAGTGTGAAAAGTTTTACATTTTCAACAAATCACACACTACAATCATTTGTGCATTTTAGAAGTATTTATGGTTTGAAGTAAAAAACATTTAATGATGAAGTTTGTGTGCATATTTAACTAGCTGAAAATTCAAATGTGCTTCGTATTATGCAGTGAAGGTCAGTGGTTTTTACTGATATTTATATTGACCATGCTTTACCTGCTGAGCAATTGGCTGAAGCTGGTCTCACATAATCTCATATAGCAGTAAAAATATCCAACATTCTTGGACAAACAAGAGAGGCACTAGAGGTCAGTATGACAAAAGAAATGAAGTGTTAAATTTTATTCATTTCCCTGAAAGTTCAAAATAGCATGATTCAATTTTTGTAATACAAAGATGTTAGCTAGTAATAATAATTATGTTTTCTATACTGAAATTTATTCATTTATTTCATTGGTACAAAAAAGGTTTTATAACTCATGAGAAATGAAGCGTTATCTGCTAGTATGATGACAATTTAAAGCATCTGCAATGGGTTGATTTACCTAACAGGGGGAGTACGACCCACAAAGCACCTCTATTGAAGGATAAAAAAGATTAGTTGTTAAATAGTAGCCAACACTTACATATGTACTTTCTCTTTTAATGATGAAGTTTGTGTGGGTCTCACGATTAAAATAAAAATGAAAATATATGAAAGTAGGGAGGAGGCACCATCTTAAAACATAGAATGCATCACATCTATTGTTACTCTCATGTCTTCTCATATTTTAAATCTCAACCTGAAACCTATTTTTCTCCATTTTTAAAATTCTAAAACCCTCCTCTCTTTATATTGCAATGATCTAATGTTTCACATTATTTGCTGATGTTGTTTTTCAACAAGAGTAACCTAACTAATCACTCAAAAGTTAAGAAATGTGCTAGTACATTTTTCTAATCACGCGTGCTTGATAGTTTATAGGCAAAATTACACAATTGTTATTTAACTTAAGAAAATTCGAAGAAGAAAGAGTGAAAAAAAGATAAAGATCAATTTATGTTTATGGAGTGTTAAGTTGGAAAAAAGATAAAGATCAATTTATGCGCGGAAGACATGTCTGTTTGGAAAAAATCACATTGTCATAAATTCAAAACTGATATTGAAGATTGTCGTAAATAATTGCAGGAAACTCGGTTAGGATCTTCTGGTGAGGACCAAGTTCGCATGTTCGAGCTAAGGAAAAGAATGCAACGGCTGCTGTCCCAAGATGATGCTTATTGGTGTCAACGCGCAAAATCTCATTGGTATAAGGATGGCGACCGTAATACCAAGTTTTTCCACGCTTCGGCTACGGCTCGAAAGAAGGTAAATCGTATAACCTCTCTTGATGATGGTGCTGGTAATAAAATTACTAATGAGCAAGATATGCAAGAAGTGGCAAGGCAATATTTTGTAAATATTTTTCAACAACAGAATAGTGATTCTTCCTCTGTTATTGATGTTATTAATCT
>Ga0315914_1008131_pt1 | contig 14182 bp, 10 predicted proteins | sample MpolenodulesMG_FD_203920 | JGI IMG/M metagenome (GOLD analysis project Ga0315914, IMG submission 203920) | Medicago polymorpha root nodule microbial communities from Los Angeles, California, United States - elongated nodules | ecosystem: Host-associated > Plants > Roots > Nodule | place: USA...
CCCCCCCCCAAAACACTATTATAAGGAAATAAAATGCTTCAAATCTCGTTTAATGATATTATATTTCTCATATATCGTCATTTAATTTTAAAATATTTGGTAACCAGTAATTTCATGATTAATGGGGCTACCCCGTTCTGATTCTCAAATCCGAATTCTTACTTTTTCGGAAGGTTTAGATAAACAACACATTGCGTGAAGGAAACACAAGTTTGGATTGGTTAGCTGTGTATAGTCTAACACAAGATTCTTTTGTGCCCATTGATTGTTTTAGAGGCCCCTCCAAGGAAACTGCATATTATTTTGTTTGAAGACATTTTCGGAGCTTTCATCCCTAAAAATATTCGTTTAATTTTATAATTTTCCTTTTCTCTTTGGTCTTTGCCCTCATTTCTGTACTAGAAACGAAAAAAATAAAAAATATCTAATGCAAATAGTTGAGTGACTTTTTCCCACTAATAACAAAAAGAACAAATTTTTCTAAAAAATAATAATTAAAAAGAACAATATAGTAAATTTGACCTATATAAAATTAATTGCACTAAACTATATTTCTTAATTACTATGAAAGTAGTATTTTTTTTGTTTTGTTTTGCTTATAATGAGCTGTATTACATTAGGCACCTTTTCTTTTTTCCTACCAAAAAAAAAACAAGGTGCCATATACATTAATTATGATGGTTTATTGCCAAAAATAAAAATAAAAAATATAATTACAAATAGTATTTCTTTTTATCTAGAAAAGTGCTCATTTAGAAAATAGTAAAAAAGTTATTATTAAAATCTCAAAGAATGAACTTTCTAAAAATATTTTCTGAAAAAAACAACATTCTAAAAGTATATAAATCATTATTTTAATAAATGATATAATTATTTCTAGGCAAATGTTAATAAATCAATAGATATTTTTTTTTTTGAAGATATGTTAGTATTTGAGTATGAGTATAAATAATCTCAAGCCAATGCACTCTTAGTTATAAACCACACTCAACCCTCACATTTGATCAAGTTGTATGATAAGATCTCAACTTCCAAAGCATTGTGAATAGGAAGAATTCTAACTCACCTCTAAACATATATATAGCTTCCTATCCCTTATTACCTGAGTTTTCTCTAGTATTATGTTCTGTGCAGACATGGAAGACAACAATAAAAATGATTCATGTAAATCATTGTCACCAACTAATGGCGCTCATAGTGATAGTGTTATGAGTCCCACTAATGGTGAGTGCAATTTTGGGAGTCTCTTCAAGATGGAAATTGGAGCTACCAGCAGAAGTCATAAGCCAAATATTTCAGAAGGTATATATACTTTAGACTAACATATTTTTCTTTGGTCACGTATCCTATATGTCAATCGTCATTTTATGGCTTGGAAATCAATCTTTCACCATATGTAAATTTTGCAATGAAATAACAATTTGCTACATCTCATTATGCCTTATATTTTATATTTTTATGTTTTTTCATTCTATTAAGTACTTATTTTATGTTGAGGTTTTAAATAAGTAATTAGATCTATCTTTGTTTTTGCAATTTTGTTTTGGATCCATAATCGTCTGCTAGATTGTGCATGCAATATGTGATTATTTGCTATGGAATTAGATATGTACTTTCCTTTGATTTATTTCACTTATTTGGTGTTGTTTTTTGCCACCGGGTCAAATTTTATGTCCCCCAATCTTATGTACTCATTTTTATTTTTATTTTAATCTACTTATGGTGTTGCAGATCCATTTGCACCCTTTTTGCTTTAAAAAAATTAGATCTATCTTTTAATAGACTAAAGAATTAATGTACTGAAAATAAGTTTTATTCTTACATCTATGACTTTTATGTTGGTGTTGTTAAAATTTAGTGGTTTGCTATGACGACATTTTACGCCGGTGCTTATGTTTGATCTCAAATTTCAACCCTCCCCCTTCTCATGTGAGTGTGTGTGGCATCTAGACAAGTCATAAATAAAAAATGGCTTTTTTTAAAGAATATAACTTTATGACATTTTACTTTAATTCCATTTTACAACAATGCCTTTAGATATGTCAAAAACTGATGTAGGCTAATATGATTAAATAATTATTGAAAAAGTTAATTTGATATACTCATTCGGTCACATTTATAAGAAAAAAAATAATTTTTTAGATTCATTGAATAATCATTGTATCTGGTCTATATATAAGTTACATATCTTAGTTATTCAATGAATCATAAAATATGTTTTTTGCTTATAAATATGATCGGAGGGAGTAAAGTACTAAATTTAATATAAAAATATTTATTTATTGGGTAGTGTTAACTTGTACCCTTAGACCCTTATGACACATGTTAAGAAACCCAAAAGAAGAAATATTTCCTAAAATTTTGTGCATTTAATTAATTAAAAAGTTAAAGAGTAAATGCAATGTACACATTTCAATAAATTATTTATATATTAGAATCATTAACTTGTGCCTTGAGGGCACGAGTTAACATTATCCTTATTTATTTAAGTTAGTCGATCATCATAAAATTTAGTCAAAAAGTAGATAAGTAGGCTTAAAAGTGTTTAACCTTATCCATTTTTAATTAAACACACTTCTAAAATCATTGAAAAAACAAGTGTAGCCTAAACTTAATGTAGACTAGGCATAAACACCGGTTGGTCTAATAGCAACTTATAAAGAATATAAACATGTAACAAGTTATTATCCATAGCTTTATTATGCATGCATGCATGCATTGAAAGTTTGATACATTATTTTGTGTTGTTATGTGATTGAAGATGAAGAAGTTGCTGCGTGCAAATTGAAGGGCGTTGCTGAAAGTGTAAACATCAATGTTCGTTCCTTCAATGGTTCAAAGTTTTGTGTTGAAGCTGCACTAAAATCCACAGTTGAATCCTTCAAAGAGCTTATCATTAGAAACTGTGACATCCCAATCCAAAATCAAAGACTCATTTACAAGGGAAACATCTTGCAAAATAATCAATCCCTTCAAAGCTATGGTACATTCTATTTTCTCATGTTGTCTTGTTACATTTTATGTCATTTTTGTTTTAACCATTTTTTTATGAGTTTAATGATTGGTTTGTTGAAATGAATATCTCATTTATCAACAAAAAATGTATTGCTTACGGATGATTAATATTTAGTGATTACGTCCAAAAATATGGTTAATTTTGTCGAGTAGATGATTAGTTCAATTGACAGTCAAAATTATGGTTAATCTAATTACATGATTAACCACAATTTCACAATTTTCAACGTGATATGAATTAATCATATACTCAATTAAATTAACCATAATTTTGCATGGGACTGTGTCGCAGGTGTTGGGAAATTTGGGTGTGCATGCATGAACCATTTTTGTAATATATATGAAAAGAATATGCTTAAAGAGAAAATTTTCTAATGTAAGATTTTACGTTAGATTTGGGTGTGAAGGCTATATTTTCACCCATGCTTCCATTACGAGAAAATTCATGGTTTCTTTCTACCTTGATTCTATGCAGTAGAAAACTTCGTACCAAAAGCGTATCTTGTGTTCGAGACATATCAATGTCCATTAACGCTTACATTTAATCACTTATATTTTCTTAAATTATTACTAGTGACTTCAAATGCTCTTCTATTTTATTTTTTTGTTCAGAAAAATGAAGCTTGCAGGGTACAAGATAAAATGGTTTAACTAGTTTCAGGTTTCGATTTGGAACATTGTTTATATCTTTTATGTTAATGCTTAAACATATTTGAGTACTTCGTCTATTTTGTGAATTATTCTTTCATCTATTAGCTGATGCTTTAATACACAACATTTGACCACATTTCAACTTTTCTATTTTGTAAACTATGTTGAACTACATTTGTAATCTATAGGTTTGGGACCAAATCATACTGTCTATTTGGTTCGTTGCTATGCACCCACCGATGCAAATGATGGGACCAACAATATGGACATTGATGCTGATGGTGAGAGGGATGGCTTACTTGCGGAAGGTTTTGAACCAATGCAGCGCTGCCATCCACTACATTGTTCCATTAATCCTCGCTTTTTAAGAGAATTTCTAAGCACACCGGATCTGCAGTGCCTAGTTTTGAATCCTGATATCATGTGGAGTTTTTTAACGAACCATCAAGAGCTGTCCAACATAGTTTTTGATCCAAGCAGTGTGAGCCGGGTTCTTGAAGATGTAAGGATCCCTGGGATCGTGCACGAAATAAGGAGACTAGCTGACCTCGAACTGGGCAGCATTGAATCTATTCCTGGGGGATTAAACCAGTTGAGGTACATTTATGAAGAAATTGTAGAAGAAAATGTCGCTGCAGGAATCTATGAAAGCCAAGCCAGGGATCAGTCAACTAGTAGTGAAACAAATGCTGGTTCTTCGTTACCAAATACTACTCCACTTCCCAATCCTTGGTCTTTTGCAGGAAGTAAGTTCTAACACTAGAATATTGTTACTCGACAATTGACATCTCTTGTTAACTAATTTGTTTTTAAAAAAATATCTTTTTAAGTTTGATTATTATAGTAATTTGTAACTATAAACATTACAGTGCTTATGTCCAAGTAATGCTTCTAAGGCTTAGAGTAACTACAAATTTACCATATTGTGACTAATGGTGTTGCAATTGATATGTGACAATGCAGTTGAAGGTGATCTAAGTAACATAAGAAGATCAACTACTTATGAGGATGATTATATACAACGCGAACCTGTTGTCTTAGAAAGAATTGATGTTTCCAATATTGATAGCCTGTTGGGTGGACATGTTATGCCAAATGCTAATTTATCGACCCAATTAGTGCAAGATCAACCTGCCCTACAAGAATTTATACCTTCCCACCCAGAGGTAACTACTTATCGTGCCTAGTACTAACACAAGATTCAATGTGCATGTGTTTATTGGATTGTTCTAATATCTAATTTACTTTTTAGTTTGATGGTCGTAATGGTGAACAAAATGGCAAGGCTGATTTAAGTTTTCTCAGAGAAGAGATTCAAAATCCAGATTTCCTTTCTTTGTCTTCACAACGTGAGACGTTGCAGGTAGGAGGATTTAAATGAATGTTCTATCTCAGCTTACATTAATAAGTATGGTTGATTAATAAGTATGTTGCATGATGCTCAGAATATAATTTTTTTTAAATGTTGCTGCTGATGTTTGTATGTAATTTCTTTGAGATAAATTATAGTAGTTATAATTATGGAAAAATAATTAACAAGCATGCCATACAGATCTAACTAAACAAGGACATCATAGCAGAAATTTTGATTGTTTAAAACATGATGTATTCTGATAAAGAAAAGCTGTATTGCATGCCTAAGATATGTTATTTGGTATTTCAATTAATATTCTCACAACTCTGTCTTATTGCACAATGATAGCAACCATTGTCTTCATAACAAGATCTTCTGCCTCATCTTAATCAGCAAGAATCAATGCAGTGAGTAATTATGCAATCCTTTTCTTTCCATTCTCCCTTGGCATTAACTTTTCCTAGCCTTGATAGAATCAAGAACTTTAATTATCTCGTGTTCTTAAGAATGCATCTTTGTTCTCGATCATAGTGTCTGAGAATTCATGCATTTTTTTATTTCCTCCCATGATTTCTTTGGAAAAATACATTCATGTTTAAAGCTTCAATTTACTGATCATGCTTAAATGAGTCTATTATTGCTATTAATCACGTCTCAGGTATTTCATAGTAAAATTCAAATCTTCCCAATTCTGTATGCTAAAAGTTATCACTAGGGAAATTTCGCTGCTTTGTGAGCTAGGGCATTGCATATTATTCTTATTAAACCATACAACATTTCTTGCATTATAAGCATGTAGCAAAAACTGCATAACACAAGACCTCTTTAACGATGAACTAATCTGGTATCCGTCTGCAGGGAACCGGGTCAGACAACTGGAGGCACTAGTAGTGGTATGCAAGATAATCCCTTCATTCTCTTTGGTTTTTGTTAGTAGAAACTATGTTTTATTCTCTTTGATTTTTTAGGTGTAGATACCTGTGTTTCTTAAGTATGTGGTCAGGGTTTCCCTTACTTCTAATATATAAACTGGAATACTCCGTTATAAACTTCCAAATACATTGGAACTAATTAATCAAAAGATATTCAAATGATACATGAACCTATTAATGCATTTAACCTTTTGATTTTGTACTACTCGGTACTCACATTAACTTTGTTGTCTTCTCAGAGGATGCAGAACAATTGTATGCCACCCAACTTTCACATCTTCAAGAGATGGGATTTTTTGACACACAAGAAAACATAAGATCTCTTATTGCCACTTCAGGGGATGTTCATGCTGCAATTCAATGTCTTTCGAGGAACTCCAATCAGTAGCAGATAATGTGGAAAATTCCCTTCATGATGCTCTCTCCGGTCAAGTCACACATGCATGTTTCCTTTCTATTTTATTAGTTGTAATGAATATTTTGTTATCAATTTTATTTTATCGCTCATTTGTTTTGAGACTTGAGTGGAGCTGTATATTACACTTCACATGTATTTTTTTATGGATTCTATAGTTATGTCGAGGTATTCATGCAGATTCTCTTAATGTTATTGAATGAAGTAGTTGCTGGTTTTTCAAAGAGAATGTCTGAACTGTCAACGCAAAATGTCTAGCTTCCGATTTATTAGGATTTATGTTATAAAATCTGTTGAAAGGAGAAAATTTTCTAATGAAAAACATGGTTTACGATGCGAGTGGGTCTTGACCTATTTGGTATAAGGAGTCAGGTTATACGCTATAGGGCATGAGTTCAGCTTCTGCTAGTGTAAGCAAGTTGTTGATAAGTAACCTCTTAAGTACTTCATCAACATTCTTTGAGTCTTGAAGTTGGAGAAGCTTAATTCTATCAAAGAAAAAATTAAAAAATGGTAGCAGGCAAGATATTAAAAAATCTGTTGGATCGATTATTTTTTATATCTTGGAATAAAGAGGCAAAGATGGTGGATTTGAGGAGGGGTGCAAGTAGGAGTAGGACTTGTGATTGGGATTTCAGGCGGCAAAGAAAGTTATTCGAGTGGGAAACAGAACTGTTACAACATCTTTTAACGGAATTTGGGACAATTACTTTTAGGGAGGATAGAAGGGATGATATTGTGTGAATGCATGCATGACCCATGGAATTGATATTATGTTAAATCAGCTTATAAGGTTTTAACAGAAGAGAGCAATCAGGTGGTTCAAACATTTAAATTTATTTAGAAGGGGAATTGTGGGCGAAGATGTGCGGGACTGTGTAGGAAGATGTGCGTAGCAAGAGTCAACGAGAAAGAGAAAGCACCGAGAGCACCATTGATGCTAACATGGTGAGTTCAACTCCAAGTTTAGCAAAATGGACCTAAAAGAGCAGAAAAAGAAGGATCCACTAGACATAAATCATGAGGCTCATTCCAGATGGTGACTTTTAGCTAGTCCCATTAGGCATAGATCTTTCCAAGAACGCGAAGATCGGGAAAGAACTTCCAAAACTGGTTCAAGCACAGCTGATCTATTCGGTTGGAGCGCTGTTGATATGTATGTAATAGATCCCTAAGTTGCTGGCATAGTAAAGATTACTAGTTCCACCATGAATGTAGTGAGCAGCATTGACCACATTATCCTCAATGTTATCCACTTTTTCGCCTTGAGTCTCAACCAAAATAGCCATATCAAGAAAAACCTAATGAAGCTTATTCAAACTCCTCTGAATATCCATCACAGCCTCATGCCTAACCTGAGTAGTACCCATATTCCCAGCCAAAAACTCAACTTTGAGACTCCCTGATATCATCTTCTCCATAACCTCATCACTAGGTACCTCACCTGTGACAGTATAGTACCTTCTCTTCAAATCCTCCTTATGATCCAACACAATCTTATCCCTCAAGGACTGAAAATCATTCATCATGTCCCTAAGCTTCCCCTTCAAACCATTTGTCACAGAAATTTTTGTTCTATCAATAGGACTAATTCCTTCTTTGTAGCATTCTGATATGCTTTGATTCGCAATGTTTGATTTCTCAAGAGCCTCTAACCTTGCCTTGATTATATTCGCCTTGTGCAGCACGGCAACCATATTGGAATCCATTCGGTCTCTTAACCCGCGAAGAACTTTCGCACTGTGAGTGGATTTTGTCTCTTGATTCAGTTGCTGAAGATCTAATAAGAGATTGGTGATCTCTTCCATTTCAACCTTGATTGCTTCAACTTCTTGGAAGAATTGAGAGAGGTTAGGGTCTTGTGTTGGGTTGAGGTTCCCTAGTTCAAGGTCAACATCTTCAAAATCTTTCTGTGCCTGTTTCTTCAATTCCACATAACTTAGGAACGATTTTGTCATCAAGTCATTCATCTTTGCAATGATTTTTCAAAACCCACCTTAAAAAACAACAAAACCCATAATTATTTTCAAAAAATACAAAACCCAGAATTATTTTTCAGAAATATACAAAACCCAGAATTGTTTCTCAAAAATATATAAAACCCAGAATTATTCTTCATTAATATACAAAACCCAGAATTATTTTTCAAAAATAAACAATTGAACAAGAAAATATTGTGATGCATAAAAACATACCCTTTTTTTTGGAAAGATTCACAAGATATGAGTAAATTTCTTAAAGGATGCAACTTTTTGCCACGAAGTAATTCTCCAACTCCAAAGTGATCTAGATGAGTGATGAAAGAATAAAACAAAACATACATGTCCAAGCATACCCAAAATAAAAATAGAATCTTTATTGTGTTAATGTCATGTATAAAGAAATTGGTTATTCTATATAGTTATTAACATGTTGAAAAGAAGATCAAAACCTGAAAGAATAGAACCTTATGAAACTAACCAACGTTGTTGTTGTTACTTTTTGTGAGTGGTGGAAATCTTCAATGTAAATTTGAATTTTGAAACGGTTTTGTTAGTGCTATTAGATTATAGACGAAGTGAGTCTAAATTAAACATTAGTTCGCGACATTATGAGAGTATAAACCCTCCCTGTGAGGTTTATTGTAGACGAAGAGTTTTTTTTTTTTTAGCAAGAGATCTACTTTAGAAGAAGATAGCATCCATCGATCATTCGATTGGCATTTTTACATTAAAAATAATTAATATTTTAAAACATTCATTGAAAATGAATACACACAAGCAAAACACATTTGTCTTAGCAAAGATCTGGAGCTGAATTCACAGTGACTACTCAAACTACAAATTTTTTAAGCGAAAAAAAAATGTCACATAACAAAACCATAATGTTTTTGTTACACGTGATTATTTTTAACTTCAGAAAGAGATATACATTGTTACAATATTTTTTTCTTCTTCTAAAGAATAAGAATATGAATTTGGCTTTTGAAACAATGCCATGAACATGCACTAACATATCAATTTGCTTTACTAGACATCTTAAACTCGGCCTCTGTTTTTATACATGTCAAATTGTCAACAAATCTTCGTTACTACTATGTCTATGGTATTGTAATTTGTTTTTGGGCCTTTTCAGCCTCAAGCTTCCGCAACATTGATGAACTCAGCTTAATCTCGCCTGATTCTCCAGAGACCAAATCTACAACTTCAATCTGCATATATCCAGGGCAGGAATAAATATTTCTAATGTGTCACAGAAATATTTACAAAGATAGATACAATAATAAATTGAGACCTTCAACTGTGAAAGGCCTCTTTCAGCTCTTTTTCTGTTTACTGCCAATCCACCAGGTAAAGTCTCTTTGCTGTAAGAGAACCAACTCCACAGTTGGTAATCAAATAACTTAAAATATAGAGTTGCATGTCATTTGCTTATTCTGCGACTAGAATCAGAAAGATGTTACAAAATCATGACAACAATTGACAGAGGAATAAAAGAAGATATCCAGCTCGGGGCTAGTTCTAGGGTGTTCCCTTGTTAAAGGACCACAGCAAAGTTCCTTTGAAAATGAGTATCTATATCAGGTTGATTGATAGGTGTTCCTTTTAAGGTTATATCATTTCATTTTAAATTTCTATCATTTATTTTTCTTACGTAATAAATCAACTAAGGAAACTAGTGTTCCCTTTCCAACAACTAAGACCAAACATTCGGCTTAGTTTGATATCAAATCAAGACTTCAGTTATCATGAAGGCCACAAAACAGCTATTAGGAATAAATACTTGGTCACAGGTTTGTTTCTTTTTTTTAAGTCTATCAATATGCAATTGACCGTACACTTAAGACCACTGCACAATACTAATACAGACAAATATGCTACATAACAAACCTCACAATCACAGCCTCCAATTTTTCATCTATAATGGAAGGGCCATAAGGATCTGTGATTGGTACAGCTTGCACTTCCAACTCTGGCTTGACAGACTACATGTTAAATCAAACTCATAATCAAAATTAAACTGATAAAAAATGTAAATAAATCTTGCAGGAATAATCACTATATGCAATTGATTGAAAACCGATTCAAGATCAAGATAAGTATATCATTTACTATCACAACTATGCACCAAATAGAACCTAACAATACAAAACTCAGCAGCCTCTCTTGCTTACACTCTGCCGATTAAAATATATATTTTGTTGTCGGACAGATGATAATAGTTGTCTCTTGTCTTGCTTACCCCTTATGTTCTATATCAACAATAAAAAAGAAAGCTTGAACTTTTTATAGCCAACCATTATTCATGTCAATGTTTTGTTCAAAGAAATAAATAAATACAGGGGATTCTTTTTATGAATCGTGTATTAGAGCACATGGCAAAAATTTGTCATCGCTTGGACTCACCTTTATGAAAGTTTTGACATTATGCATCCTCATCTCAATTGGTTCTATGAGTTCAGCAAACTGCAAGTGTAAAAGATCATATCACAAATTTGCAAACCTAAACATGAAAGGAAAACATAGCGATAATATAACAACTCCTTTTCATGTAAAAATCCAAAGATTGTCAGATAGAGAAATAAGGCAATTCATGGCATATGGCTAAGTAAGTTAACAAGATCAATATAACACAAAGCTTTAGATTTAGCTAGCTCCTACATCTTTTATTAAAGATATATTTAGGTAAAATTATACAGTATCACTTAAATCTAAGAAGTAAATTATTTCAAACATCTAATCTATAATATTCAATTGTTTTCTCAGTTGAGATACCACATTCAGCTGAAATTATGCAAACAGGGCAGCTAAAGGTTATCCTTCGTTTCGACTTTAAAACAATTTTATACGTAATTTAATCTCCTTTGAATCTTGAAAATGAATTCAACATACTTGGAATAAAATAACGTTGAAAAAGAGTTCAGGCAAGAGTTTATGACACTAAAGACGATATCAAATTTCAGACTTCAGATTCTAGTTATCTCATTGATGTTTTAACTCTGACAGCACAAACTAATGACCAAGTATTGATGTACATGACACGTCTGAATTAACAATCAGCAAGGCGTATATTTAATGACCAAATCAGACAACAAGGTCGAAGATAGATAATCGACAGCTAAAAGTTGATGTTCACAATAAAACTAAGCAAGCTGTTGCATGTAATGTAGTACACCCTCCGGAATGAAATATGAGCAAAATGAATTCAAAAAGTCAAATGTATTTGGTGTAAATTTTGGACCAAATACATTAAACTTTTTTGGATTTTTTTGCTTATATTTCATTCCAAAGGAAGTACTAGTTTTCCTCTGTGAGTAAGGGGAGGGGGAGTTTCAGCTACTCCCCTGGTTCACAAAAGTGTAATCTTATCAAAACAACCAATTCAATATTTGATTGAAGCTAAATACCAATTAATTGTGAAGCTTATGCTAACTGGTTAAAACCATAAAATTATGGATACACAAAATATCAATTGTTGAAATGATCAACATATATATAGGTTATCACCTATGAAGCACAGATACGGACACGGACATCAGACACGACATGGACATGGTGACACTGCTAATAATTTGAGAAAATCACATAATTCAGTGTAATTATGTGTCGGTGTTGGACACGACACGTGTCCGACAACGGGACACGCTAATCCAAGATGTGTCCGTGCTTCATTATCACTAATAATTTCAATACAAATTAAGAACTAATATAGCAAGGAAACTACTTAATCCATATAAACATAAAAATTAAGAACACAAAATATAGATATTTGATTATGATATATCCAAAATAGGGGGAAAAGTAACCTGTTTCTTAGCAAGCATAGGACCGTCGCAAACTCCAATGACAATACGGTGTTTTGCCAACGTAGCTGAAGCCTGCAGATACAAGTTTCAAGTTTCAACCTCACGAGTTATTGAAAATAATCGAAATAATGAATGAGAGATTTCAAACCGAAAGAAAGAAAGGAAGTAGAGAGATACAGTGAGAAAAAGGCGATGGCCGTCATGCAATCGGTCGAAGGTGCCACCATTGACGACGGCTTCGTAGGTGTTGTGGGGAGAGAGAGAGGGAACCACCATAGGATCATCGTTAACCGCCATAGCTGACACTGAAAATAGAGAAGTAAGATTCTGAGTCAAAGCGGTTGATGTGTGTTAGGATCCGATATGAGGTGGTGTGGCGGGTTTTGCTAGGAGGGTCTTTAGCATGTTATTCTATGATCATTTGCTAAAAGACACCTTCATAAAAATTAGTTGGTGTCTTTTAACAACACACACCTCAAGGTGTGATTTTCTCTTTTTAGTAATAACTTTGCTAAAAAACATCTTCATAAAAATTAGTTGGTGTCTTTTAGCAAATGCTCATAGAATAACTTGCTAAAAAGACAATTTTGATTGGGTCAAAATTGGGTTAGAGGGCTAAAATTGCAACAGAAAGTAAACATAAAGGGCTTGGAAAGAGTTTTTTTTTTAGGGGGCCAAAATCACAACATTTGGATACTTAGGGGGCCAAAAGAGTAATTAAGTCTTTCTTTAATGGAATAAGTTTTCTGTTTTGGGTTAGAGTAGGACTTCTCTCTGAGTTATATCAGAACTTTTACTATTTTCATTCACATCAATAAAACACCATATTTTCCTTAATTGCCATATGTTTCATCTTGTTCCTTTGTTATGTTACTATTAATTCATTGGTAGGATCTGTTGGTTCATTTAAAATTGGTCCGACCTACCGGAACTTAAGTATCACCGCCTCCCCTTTTTTCTGTCATCCATAATAAAAACAAGTCAGAAACTTAAGCCAACACACAAACCCTTTTCCTTTCATTAGTAAGACATATGTAACGACTTCGAACCCCAATCAGTGACATCCACCTTCAACACCAAGGGACAATGCTCGGACATATCTCACGGAAGGATCCAAAGAGAAAAAGTCCCCCAATATTCTCCCCACTCCTCTGACACCAATGCCCTATCAATTCTACTCATTGCACTCCCATTAGAATTATACCTAGTAAACTTCCTCCCCACAAGGTTTTCATCTTCCACCTCCAAATTATCAACCACCTCATTAAATAAAACAATTTCTCTTCTAATATCACCACTAGGACCCGAATTCACCCCCTTCTTTCTTCACGATGGAGGACCGAGTTAAAATCATCAATAAAACACCACACTCCAATACCCATAAAGTTCCTAAGCACTACAAGATTCTCCCACAACCTTTGTTTGTCGAGCAAGTCACATTTAGAGTCAACATTCACCACTAAAAATCTTCTACAAAGTGGACCCCATTCGATACACACTCCAAGAAATCCCTTCCCTACAAACGAACAAATAAACCTTGACTCGGACTTATGCCAAATCGATAAAATTTCATCACTATTACCCACGGAAGGAAGGATAGCCCATTGGCAATCGTCATCCCCCCAAAGATTACGAAACACCGAGTCCAAAATCACCTCCATTTTTGTTTCTTGGATAGCAAAAAAAATTCACCCTATGACACCGCAACAACTCCCTCACCTTCTTTCATTTTAAAACACCTCCCAAACCTCTCACATTTGAGGACAACACAATTATGGATTACCCGGCCTCCTCTCCCTAGCATCTCTCTTAGCAACCTCAATATCTTCCAATTCAATAAATTTATCCTCTACCCTTCCATCCACCAAAATAAAATAATATCGACTTCCTTCTTTACCCTTAATAAATTCTTGGCGTCATTTTTCTGTCTCTGCAAATTCCCCATCACATGAATTGGATTCTCTGAAACCACCGACCCGTCCTCATAAAAAATAGCATGACCCCCCCGCCCCGACGCTAGTAATTGGGAC
>Ga0315914_1008132_pt1 | contig 14180 bp, 12 predicted proteins | sample MpolenodulesMG_FD_203920 | JGI IMG/M metagenome (GOLD analysis project Ga0315914, IMG submission 203920) | Medicago polymorpha root nodule microbial communities from Los Angeles, California, United States - elongated nodules | ecosystem: Host-associated > Plants > Roots > Nodule | place: USA...
AATCCGTCGAAGTCACTTTCGAAATACTAATAAAAGATGTTGCTTGAAATAAACAAGTAAATTGCAAAGACACTTAAGAAAATAAACTTAAATTGCATTGATTGAATGTAAATTGGTACACATGTTCTAGGGGTGGACATCGGTTGGAGAGGGTCAGATGTCGGTTCGAAAACCTCAATCCGAAAGTCAATCGTGGGTGGCAAACAAGAACCCACTCCCGTCCGTCTGGGTTCTCGGTTGCGGCGGGTGTCGGTTAGGTCGAAACGTGGTTTGGACGGGTGGGTTGGGACGGGTGTGGAAGAACGAAAATCAAAATTTCACACTTCATTAACATCATCATCATTGTTATCATGAATATCCATATGTCTGAGTTATGTAGAACAAATGTAACGTGATTTCGTAAGTGATCTAAATTCCATAGCCATACGCAAAAAGATTCGAAATTCAGCAAAGATAAAGATGAAGGTCATCAAGCACCAACAATATACATGAAAAATCGAAGAAAAAAAATCAAAACACCAAACTTTAAATGGAGAAGAAGGGTTGTGTCTATGTGGAGAAGAAGATGCATTGTGTGGGAGATGGGAGATTGAAGAGAAAGCTAGGAGTGAGAAATTGAAGTGTTGAAGGTTGAAATTGAAAGCATCAATGGAGTTGAATTGTTGGAAGCATTGGGAGAGTGAGTGAGAAAGATGCGGCTGCAACTTGTGTATGAGGGAGGAATTGAAAGAAAAAAAAATAGGGTTAGGTATGTATTTGTTGGGTTGGATTTCTATTATTGGGCTTTATTAGTAGCCTAACTCGGTTGCTTCCAGTTTTCACTGGGTCTAATTCAAACACCCGAAACCGACTATACTTATCCATTCCAATCCGGATATGCAAGCCCGACTGACCCGTTTCATCCGTTAAATCCGACCCGCACGTCAACGGGTTACTTGGACCGGGCGGTTTAGACCGGACGGCTGTTTTTTGTCCAGCCCTAACATGTTCATACATTGCAACTTGTGACTCGTTTCTCTCTTGAATGCGGATAGTTTGAGTGTAAGTTTTTTGTATGATTGAATTGTGACTCTTTTCTCTTACAAGAAACTACTATTTATACTAATAGAAATAACTACCTACATAAGATTTCAAACTAAAACTGCTATGAACGGACAGCAGATATCTATTCGATTTGAATTTCGAATATATGCTCCTTGAAAATATCTGTTGCTTGACCTTATCCAAAACAAACCGCTCTTCGACATACTTTGCCTGTCGAACCGAAACACGTGCCTTGAGCATTTTCATCAAGTCCAACTTCGATTAAATGCATGAGAATAAAAGAGTATCACTCATTTCTACGAGAATAATAATAATAATAATAATAATAATAATAATAATAATAATAATAGTAGTAGTAATAATAGTAATAATAGTAATACTAGTAGTAATAGTAATAGTAATAGTAATAGTAATAGTAATAATAGTAATAATACTAATAATACTAATAATAGTAATAATACTAATAATAATAATATTATTATTATTATTAGTAATTTTTCTTATTATTTTGAAGGGGTTGTTCACATTAGAAATCTAAAAAGAATAGAAATCATAGTTGTGGACCTCAAATTTGAAGCACTAAAGTATTATCCTTTTTGGTTCTTGTGTCAACCTTTACGATTTTGTCTTTAATTAAAAGATTGTAAATATGAGAATGTAAACAATAAATTTTGTTATATATGGTTCGTTTAGTTAAAAAAAAAAATTAGCAAAAGTTTAAATGATTATTTATTAAAGTTTAAAGTCAATAACTCTTGTATTGTTTTTTCAACACATCAAATATATCAGAAAATTTCTCAATTTCTATATCGTATCACGGATTTTTAATTTTGAGGGTCTTGCTTCCACATAAACCCTAGACACTGTCTTTGTGTTTTTTTTTTGCCTTCTAATTTACGGTTTTTTGTAGTCTTTATTCTGCCTTTGCATTTCTTTGCATACAATTCCTATTTTTTTTCTTTGTTCTTGCCTTCAATATTGTAACATTCAATTCCTCAATGTCCAACAACCTTCTCTGATCAACAATCACATAATCAATACCGTCACCTCAACTCAATATCGGCCAGAACCCCAAAAATCATCGTCGGAGTTGTAACGGAGAAATATATTAATTAATGTATATTAATAACTTATCTGATATAAGACCACACCTTCTAACATACACTTTCCAACACACTCTCTTTGATTGGTTAAAATTCACATGTGACCCACCAAAAATATATAGGACCCACATGATTTTGTGGGACCCATGTGAATTTTAACCAATCAAAGAGAGTGTGTTGAAAAGTGTGTGTTAGAAGGTGTGTTGCTAGCATTTCTCTTAGCATGAATGATGAAAATTTGGGTTTGAACTCAAAATGCTTTTAGCAGAGTAACTTAATTTAGTCATGTCTTTACTATCATTTTGCATCAAAACCCTTATATAAATGGAGCTAACTGAAAGCAACTGTTTCGCTGATGTGGCAATTTTTGGATAATTTAGAGTTAATTTTCTCATTTGAAGTTTTTAATAGGGAGTGGCCCACTTAATAATTCATCATTATCTCTGAGAATAGATAAGTACACCTATTAACATATTTAATACCTGATTTGGCTTATATTGACCATGTGGACTGTATCTGTCGAATGCAACTCAGCCGCTGTCTCGTTTTTGCCGTTGATTGGATTGATGTGTGTAGAAGAAATGATGAAAATCTTATTGCAGATTTTAGTGATGATGATAAATATTATTGCAGTTTCAATATTTCTATTATTTCTTCTTGTTTTATGTGATTTTATAATTTATATAAGTACATTTTGTCCATGGTCACGTATTTCAACTGCACTTAGTCTTTTGTTCTATCATACTTCATCCAAATATTTGCTTTTTTGTATAATTAGTGACTTTTGTTTGTCATGGATCCTGTATTCGATTCCGTTGCTGATGTGAAAATTGGGAGGGAGTATTGGAGGCTTAGGGTTCGAGTTTTAAGGTTGTGGAAGGTACCTTCTTTTAAAAATCCTGAACAAGCTATTTCTCTTGAGCCGGTGTTGGTTGATGAGAAGGTTAGTTTTTTTTTATTATATTATTATGTATATGTAGCTGGTTAATTAGTCATATTGTGTTGAAATTTTTATGTTTTTATTTTGATATGATTTCTGATTTGTTTTGTTCATTGGCAGGGTGTGAAGATTCATGCTACCATAAAGAAACAGTTACTGTATTTGTTTCAAGATAAGATTGTGAAGGGTGAGGTATACAAAATGACAAATTTTGAGGTTGCTGATAGTACTTGTTCTTAAAGGACTGTTGTTCATGAATTCAAACTAAATTTCCTTATGAGGACAAAGGTTCAAAGGTCAGGAGGCTCTGTTATATCTCAGAATGGTCTTTCTTTTGCGAAGTGCTCTGAGATTAAATCTGTTAAAGAAGAGGCTGTTCATTTAGTGGGTAAGTAGAATGTTATTTATATCGTTATTTCCTTTGGTGATATTTTTTGTATATAGTACATGAGTAATATTATTTTCCTTAATTATGTTATTTTATACATATATAATAGGTCTTTTGAGTGGTGTTTCGGCTGAGAAGGAGTATATCAGGGATGGGAAGATTGTTAAGATGGTCATAATTGAGATAACGGATGACAGGTGTGTATTTCTTAGATATTGAATATTTATTTAGATTATTTCGCTTCTTCATTTGGATTTTTTATTATTGTCCAACAGTGGGAAGGTTGATTGTGCCTTATTTGGAGGGTATGTTGACATTCTGAAGAAACAGATGGAGAAATCTGGGGAAAGGATGTCGGTGATTGTGGTGCAGTTTGTCAAGATTAAGATATTTAGAGGTTGTCAATATATCTGGTTTAAGTTTAGTTTGTATTATAATCTAATGATATGTATTGTATTTAAGTTTTTATTTTATTTTATCAGAAAATGTGTCACTTCAGAATGTAATGAACAAAATGAGGTTGTTTGTTAACCCTGATTTTCCTGAGGCTGTTGAGTTCAAAGAGGGGTTAGTGTTCGTAAAATTTTAGATGTTTGTTAAATATTGTTTAACTTGTCCCAGGTTTCTTTATTGGTCTTTGTTTTCTTTGTAAGTATAGGTTGGCTGTTCATGGAGTTGAATCAACACGTCCTATTGCTGTTATTCAACCAAGGGCTAGAATATCAAAGGAAGATGATTTTCTTCCTATGTTTCCTAAGAAGTCAATAGATGGAGTCAAACATTCTCTGGAGGAAGGTGTCTTTGTTGTCTGTGGAATTATTGTTGGTTTGGTTGATGGCTGTGACTTTTCGTATCTTGCTTGCAAGTCTCATTGGAAAGTTATACCAGACTCTGGTTCATATTACTGCAATAATTGTTGTAAACATGTTTATCAGGTTTTACCAAGGTACAATTTTTAGTAGCTGATAAATTTTTTGATGTATATGTTGTTGAGGTATGTGTTGTGTTACACTTTATAATTAAAAAAATTTTGTATGTCTGAATTTTCTTAGGTTCAAGGTCAAGGTTAATGTCAAGGATGATGTTGAAGAATGTGTTTTGGTTTTGTTTGACTACTATGTTCACTATCTATTAGGCAAAACATGTGTCCAACTCCTTGAGGAGACTAAGGTGTTGTTTGTATATGTATTGTTGTTGTTATTATTATCTTTAATGTTACTTTTTTTTTAAAAGAATCTTTAGTGTTACGTAGTGTTACTTGACTTCTTATGTTTTATATTATTTTGTTAGACTGGGTGTGGTTCTGGTTATCTTGTAGAGCTAGATGCTTTGGTTGGTAAAAAGTTGTTGTTTAAGGTTGAAAGGAATCTTTCCCTGTTCTCTGCTTTGGATGAAAGCTTTAAGGTAAAGCGAGTTTGTGATGATCTAAATATCATTAAATCCTTTATTCAGAATGGAGATAACCATACCCCTGCCAAGGTTTATAAATTTTCATCTATTTAATTAATTTGTTGTGAATTTCTTATATGTTATTTTACTTAGTCAATCTACACCATTTTTTAGTCTGTTACCAATCTTGTTGGAGAACTATTCTCTTTGTCTGGAGTACAATCTGATCCTGCTGTTGAATCTAATGTTGAACAATTTGTTTCTGATGTTGTTGTTACTCCTGACAAGGTTTGAGAAGTTTTCGTTTTGTTTTTAATAATTTTATTTTTAAATCTTTTGGTTGTATTTTCTTAAGAATTTGCTCTTGTATACAGTTTTATGGCCAGGCATGGTGGAGAATCGTCCTCCTTGTTGGGAGAAAAGACTGATGATGATTTTGATTCTAATGTGGAGCATTTTGTTGTTGATGCTATTGTTACTCCTCCTGCGGTTGTTGATTCTGATATCTCATTAGTTTGTAATCAAAGTTATCATTTAAGTGTTTGACAGTTGTCTGGTTTGATTATTGTATAATTAAGTAGTTTTGTGATTTTATACATTTTTCAGAAGTTTGAAGAGTCTCCGTTCAGTCTGGGTGATGATTCTGATGTTGTTCCTCTCTCTGTTGCTGTATCTGATTTTCCAAGAATTGTTGATGAAGGTTCCATTGGTTTGAAGAGAAAGCTGTTTTCTGAGTATGAAGGACTTGATGATTTGGATGTCAAGATGCCCTTTAAGTGTGTTCAGATTGAAAAGGAGTGATTAAGAGCTTGATGTTATGATGCATTATTATTAATATTATGTTATAGTAATAAATTTAGGCTGGAGTCTGTGGTGGTTGTTTTTTTAATGTTATTGCTCTTTGGAGCCAATTCCAGTGAAGATGTTCGTATTTTGGATGTAGTTGAGGTTTTTGGCCAGCATAGTTTTCTTAGGACTTGTTATGTTAAGTTTGTGATTACTAGACCCTTTTGGTAGTCATGTAATGATCTGACATATTTTGCTTATTAAGTGTGATTGTAATATTTATATTATATATATGAGACTATTTTATTTAATGTGATCAACAATATGTGCGAGTTTTTATCTTTAAAAATAGTTTTAGTGTTGTTATTTTCCTGTTATTTTTCTTTTAACACGGTGGTTAAGTAGATATTCCATCGAAATTAATTTATATTTTAATACAACTTTGTAGAATAGTATAGTATAATGAATTAGAAGAAATCCAAAAATCATTGTTCTCTCTCCTCAAAGGCTTATTGTGTATTGTCACTTCCAATTGTCAGACATCTCTTTTATTGTCAAGTCTTCCAGCTGTGGTTTTGGTAAAATGAATAGTATCTACTTTCTAGTGTGCAGACTATATACAGTGTGATTTATTGGATAATGTACATTGTACTTGTTCGCTGGGAATCTCGTTGGCTAAGTGTGTAATTGGATCTGGTCACTGTAATTGAAATGTTTCATTGTATCTTTGCCAGTAGATGCGCTGTTCTTCCACGGTTTCTTTAGTCTTCTATTTATACGCTTGGGTTTGACATCTTAGAGGTTTTGTATAATGGACATTGATCCATCCCAGACCATTGGTCAACCATCTTCTACACTATCTATCTCTTTCATGTTCCTTTTTTTGGATCTATTGATTGTAAAGGTTATTTTTATTGAGAGAGATAGGCAGTGTAGAGGAAGGATTTCAAATGTTAGTTCATGTTTCGTTGTTTCTCTGGAAGGTATTGTTGATTATCTCTTAAATTTGTAAATACTTTGTTTCGTTGTTTCTCTGGAAAGTTATTTGTAAATACTTTCGTGTTCTAATTTTTATTTAGATTTTTTTTTCTGTATTATGATTGGATCTAGAGGTATCTCTGCTTTGTCAAGTTACGTTATATTATATCTATTGTGTACGTGACAATGGTAAAGAAGTGATTTTTACAAAAATTCTTGTGTTGGGATGTCAATATCTTTGGAATTTAAACTTATGATGATAGATATTTTATTGATAGTATAGGGTGGAAGAATTCAAATAAAATAATTTTATTTGTTCCTTTGATATTTTTAGTGGTTGTTTGATACAGAGGGTTCATGTAGTTTGTTTGCCTAAGTATTGGATTTGGGTTTATTCATATTATATGCATACTGCTCGTGTCATTTCGTATATACCCGTGTTAAGATTATACCTTTAAATTTGTTTGTTTGTCTTCTCTATCTTGACATAGTTATGGGGATATAATTTTTTAAAATTTTTTTGTATCTATTTTGATATTGCAATGAAATTTGCATAGAGATAATTTTCGTTAGATCACAGTATGCTATGGTTGAATTATATAAATTTTTAATTAATGTATTGTTGGATGTATAGCCCTGTGATTTATGAATGGTTTGTGTATGTAGATCTCAATCTTTTTTGATTTTATTCATCGTTTAACTTCAAATCAAATGAGAAAAGATTATATAATTGTTTTTATTTAATAATTAAAAGGGAGTTTTTGTATGTTTGTATGTAATTTTTTTATTTTCTTTCTAAAGATATTGTTAGTATTTGTTCTTTAAAATACGTAATCAAATTTCTAAGTATTTTGATTGCCATGAAAATTTTAGGTGAGCCTTTTATTTTTTGGAAACTATAATATTTGTCTCAAGAATTGATTAGATTGGAGTATTTGTGTTTTTTTTATTAGTTGTTTTGCTTCAGTCTATGTGATGTGATTTTGTACCATACTTTATTATTTTATATCATCATTACCTGCTATAGATTCTCTGGATTTGTGAGATTTTGAAAGTTTTATTTGTTTGTATTATCAGATTTATATTTAGTTTTGTTTTATTGTTATTGATTATTTCTGGTTATTATATTGATAATAGAATCCATAATTTTTAGGTTTTACTTGAAAGTTCCCTCCAAAAATTTGATTTTGAATTTGATTTTTACTTGTTGGATATTTTTCATGTTTTTTATAATAATAAGTGACATATATTGACGAGTGTTTTATATGTGTGTGTGTGTACATATATTGGATTGTTTTCTTTAGTTTGTTACTTTTATCTTCCATTCTTTCATCTCTGTTAATTAAGGTACGAATGTGATACAAAATTTAACTTTTTGATTTGATTTTGAATGTTGAATTATTTTTTAAGAATGTTAAAATTTGTTGGTTTTGCTTTTATGTCTTTAAAGTTGACTCTTGATTTATTGTATTTTGGATAGATATGGAAGGATCTTCTAGGTTTTTATCTATGGTACCAAGTGTTGCTGATTTTGACTCATTTGTTGGTGAATGTGTAGTTAAGAATTTGTCTCAACTGTTTGAGGTGGTTGGCCCTGGTGCATTTATAGTTCTAGTGTCTTATCAAGGCATTGCTGAGGGAATAGACATGTGGTCTTTTGGTTCTGGCTTTCATCCTCGGTATTTGACGTTTTGAATTAATTTTCGTGGTTTATGGTATTAAATCTTAATGGTGTACCCTTTTCATTGTTTGTATTCTAAAGTGTAGACTAATATATTTATATTATATTTTATATATATATATATACACACACACACACACACATAATATATTTATTTTAAGAATAAATTATATTGATGTTATATTTGTTGGATTTGTTTTCATATTTTTAGGTTCCGCCTTAAACTTGATGTAAAGGATGATACCGGTTGTGCTATTTTTGTGTTGTACGATGATCTTGTTAAAACTATAGCTGCTCATTCTTGTGAATTTTTATCTAGCATGGTATAGTTTTTTGTTTTGTTTTGTTTTGTTTTTAAATTTGTTGGGATTACATATATTAGTTGTTTAATATAATTTTGATATCTTTGATTTCTTATAGGAGGAAAGCTCCTCTATTTATCCTGATGATATGAAAATTAAAGTTGGTGATGTTGCGTTGTTTAAGGTTGAAAAGGATCTTGTCCTTGGAGTTATCGATAAGAACTGTTTTCGTGTATTGGATATGAAGATTGAACCTCGTGTTGTTGATTTCTTCTTTGAGAGGTTTTATCCATTTAGTTTATCCAAGGTAGTCCTTTGTTATGTTAGTTTTACCATTAATTTTTATGATTATTACATTGATGTTTGATTTTTTTACTACTGTGTAGGTTTTAATTATTCAAAGGTTATGTTATGTTATTTATCGATATGTTTATCTTCTTGTTTGATTTAGTATTTTTTTTTTTGTCAGTCTCCTCCTCCCATGCATGCTGTTTTGAGGGTTGGTGGAGTAGGATCTCTCGATGATTACGTTGATGCCGATGATGTTGTTGATTGTCCCAAAGAAAAATTGCTCCTGTTTAATGATGTTGTTAAGACATGCTTTGATTCTAAATTTGAAAGGGTTGAATTCTCTTTGTTAGCTGGGGAAGTGGAAAGAACTCTTAAAGACCACATCGTTGTTGATGTGGCTGTGGATACCTTGAAAGGTTCGTTGGTCAGTCCCAAGGCTGTTGAGAAGAAGTGTTTTACGGTCAAGAATGCAAAGAGGAAGTTGTCTTTCTTGGATGAGGATGTTGGGCTTCCTGTTCTAAAGAAGAACAAGTTGTTTCATTTCATATTTTATATTAAGCTTACTATGTTATATGTAAGACCATATATATTATGTAACATATCTTGGGTAAATTGCTTGCTCCTACTTGTCGTAGGTTTATCGCGCACATGTCTTTTGAAATAATATGACTCTGGAATAGAAATTACCAATAAGTTTTGGTTTCTTTTCCACTGGCATGTGTGCGGTAGGTTTTAAACTATTGCAAACTGTTGATGTATCTGGAATTTAGTGGCTTTTGATTAGTCATGGTTTGGTATAAAGTTATAAATAAATTATATATGTATGTGTAAGGTTTTTGATTGTTATATGGTTGTATCAGTTTAGTGTAATTCGGTTGATAAAATTATATAATGGATCAATATCCTAAGTTTTGTTTTTTTTAATAAACTTTTATAACAAGTTAATAAGATAAAGCCTAATTTATTGAATTTATATAATATAGAAAGGTATTTTGGCATAAACAGTATTAATTAATCGGTCACTTGAAGTTTCCTTTCATTAAAGTAGGTTGACATATTTTTCTTATTTGATTAATAATAGGGAATAAATATGTATACCGGAAGTTGTTCATGTTGTTCACAGACAATTATCCAACTTAACCAGGCAAAATTAAAGAAACCAAATCCATATCAAAGAAACAAAATTAATTAAACTAGAATGTAATGTAAAATAAAAAGGACAAAACTTGAGTACAATTCTTTAGGTGCTTTTCGTATGGTTCTTAATTAAATTCAAAATGATTTCCTTAAATCCATAATTCTCTCAAGGTTTGTTATCTCCAAAAAAAACACCTAAGGAATTGTACTTAAGTTTTCTAAAGATAAAAAATACTCATTTTTGACCATATTTACATCATCGTGCTTCTTTTTCCAAATATTGTAGTTGATTTTTACTAATTGGCTTCCCATCATCTTCGTCAAAAAATTTACTAATTGGCTTAGTCACGTGTGACTGTCTCTATCTGTACTTAAATTTTAAGTCTTTTAGTAGGACTGTCAGAATTCTCTGTCATCGTTTTGTGTTAAAGTAAGCTAGATTAGAGTAGTCTAGATTGAATGATGCTAGATTGAATGATGCTCTATTTCTCTCTTTTATCATTTTATATGTTTATTTTATTTTATTGTTTTATTTTTCTATTAATATTGAAGGTTTATAACTATTTAATTGACGTGGGTTGGTGTAGTTGTGCTTTGACAATTTCCATTTGTTTACAGCTTGCGAGGTATTTTCCGATGGTGAATTTATATGATTCCATTGCTAGCATTAAATCTGACCGAACTAATTGGTGAATTTATATGATTCCATTTGGTTGATGAATATATATGTTCATGTGTTAAATTTATTTTTTCTCGGTTGTTATTTTGTTTTTGTTGTCTATATTTTTTTGGTTTATATATATATATATATATATATATATATTTATTGGGTGGATTTTGATCCTTTTTTTTTTATGAAATTTTATCAAAGGTGATCAGATACAGGGATTTATTGGAAGAGGTTTGTTCTATTTGTTTAAGGGTAAGCTTAGGAAGGGTGAGATGTATAGGATTGGTTTCTTCTCAGTTGCACCTAATAAGGGATTAGTTATGTGTACTCATCATCCTTTTAAGTTGATATTTCATCAGAGGACCAATGTTACGATTACTGATGGTTTTTCTATTCCCAAGTATGGGTTACGTTTGGTTAGTCCAGGTGTTGTTTCGCAGCTCGATGAAGATTATCCTTATTTGGTCGGTGAGTTTTGATTTGTATATTTTGTGGATGGTTAGATGTTTTTGTTGTTTTTTTTGTGTAGATGTTATTTATTATTTATGATTTTCTATTCAGCTCGTGGATGAAAACTCTTATTTATGGTTTTTTTTTTGTTTTCCAGTCGTTTTTTTTATCAATTCAATCAATAATTTTGTAGATGTTGCTGGAGTTATTACTGTTGTATCCACTGGAAGAAATTATATTGTTAATGGATGTCTAAGGCAAATGTATGTGTTTGAATTGTCTGATAAGAGGTAAAGATTGAGCTGTATTTAATAATTTTTATTTGAATTTGTAAGGTTGTTTTTAAGTGCATAAAACAATTTTAATGTTTATCCATTTTACATTTTATTGGCTTAGTGATAAAGTCCAATGTTTATTGCTCGGAGACCAGGCTGAGGAATTTGAATCATTGATGCTTTCTGCATGTCATAGACTCCCTATAGTAGTGTTGCAATTTGTTAAGATATCTATATCTTTTGGTATAGTTCATTTATACTTTTATCACACGGATATTTTTACATAGTACAATTTGTTTTTATTTTTTACGTGGCGTTTTATGTTTGTTTAATTAGGCATTACCACGGTTCAAGGTGTTGATCAGGTTACAAGGATATTGCTTAATCCTGATATTGTTGAATTTGTTCAGCTTAGAGGAAGGTAATTTACAGATTAGATGATGTTTTTCATCCATGGTTGGATTATTTATTTATCGTTGTTTTTTTATAAAAATGTTTCGTTTGTAGGTTATCGTTTGGCATCAATCGTTTAAACAACCGCATATATTCACCAAATATAGCAGTTGAAGAATTCAATATCGAGAATTTTACAAAGTATTATCCTAGGAAGACTTTAGCTAAGTTGAATGATTTGTCCATCGATGGTATTTTTGCTGTTCTTGCTGAAGTTCGGGAGGTTGTCGAGAAAGAGGTTTGGTGGTATCCTATTTGTCAATGTAACCGGGTTATGTCTATCAAGAATGGTTTATATTGGTGCAATGTTTGTTGTCGGAGCATTTTCTATGTCGTTCCAAAGTAAATTTATATATTTTTTAACTTAGAATTTGTAATTGTTTATTGTCTTTTTTATTTTTAATGGTTTTTTAACGAATAATAAGTTTCTTTTAGGTTGAAGGCCGAAGTCGTTGTGGATGATGGTTTAGGTTTATCTAATTTTAAGTTGTTTGAGGATATTGTTCATGGCTTGAAATGCAAGATTTATGTTGATTTGAAGGATTGTGCAAAGGTAATTGTGCTGATATTTTGTATTTATTTTATATCAAGTTAGATTGTGTAATAGGTTAAAATTAAATGACTTGTGCAGAGAATTAGACCCTCTAAGGAACGTTTTGATTTGGAAAATTTGAAGGGGCGGAAGTTTCTTTTTGGTGTTCATGTGACTTCTACCATTGGAAGAAGTGCAAGTGTTTCGTTTGAGAGTTGTATATTATGTAGTTCTGGAAAATACATAGAAACTTTTATTTTGCAGGGTTTTAATTATACTCCAATCAAGGTAATGTCTTTTGGTTGAATATGTAAGAATTTAGTATATTTTCATAAAATTATTGAGTTTTTTTTTTGTTGCATGTTGTATATGTATTAAATTTCCCCTTTTTTTTATTTATAATTATAGTGTATCTTTCTCCCATATTTTTATCCCCGATCAGAATGTGAGAATGCTAAGACTTTATTGGAACATACGGAGCGGAATATTTCTCTATAGACTTTTATATATTTGATGAAGAAGCCACCAACGACTATACTAACCGATCAAGATCCATGGATGAAAGAAGCAATCTCAAAAGAGTTTCCATCGACAAAACATAGTTTCTGCATATGGCATATAACTTTCAAGTTTAGTAGTTGGTTTAATGCTATACTTCGAGACAAATATGTAAAATGGTGTTCTGAATTTTATGAGTTGTATAAATTAGAGACATGTGAAGAATTTGAGCATCAATGGCCAGAAGTTGTTGTTAAGTATAACTTGCAGTCAAATAAACATGTGAAAGGATTGTATGAAATCAGAAATTATTGGGCACTCGCTTATCTTCGTGATCATTTCTTTGGTGGAATGACAACCACAGGAAGATCGGAGAGTATTAATGCTTTCATTAAAAGATTCATCAATTCTCACACAAGTTTAACCGATTTTGCAAAGCAGGTATGTTGTATTGATCATTATATTAGAACTCATTAGTTTGGAAGGTATGATGCATTAGTGTTTATTCCCAAATATCCATATTAATTCATTTAAATTAACTTTAGGTTGATGTAGCAATTGATGATATTAAGCAAAAAGAAGACCACGATATAATGTTAGAGAAGTGCAAAGGATCAAATATAAAGTTGATGTCACCTTTACAAGAGCAAGCTCATAGTGTTCTCACTCGTTTTTCTTTTCAAAAGTTTCAAGAGGAGTTTGAGAGGTCCACACAATATTCAATTGATCATGAAAATGGTAATGTGTTTGTGGTGCGGTTTTATAAAGATACCAATAGTAGGAAACATGTAGTGTTTTGGGATGGTAAGGTAGCTACATGTAGTTGCAAGCTCTTTGAATTTTGGGGGATATTATGTCGTCATATTCTTAGTATTTTTCTTCATAAAGATTGTCATGAAATCCCTTCTAACTACTTGCCTTCACGGTGGTTGCTTCAAGTATCATACGATGATAATGATGTGGATTCTCAAGTTAATGTTGTTGTTGAGGAGCAAGTACTAGATTGTAACAATGAACCTCAACCACAACATGTTGTTCATTGTCCTCCAAAATCCAAACCTAAAGGTCGTCCCAAACGGCGACGACTTAAAGGTGGAAAAGAGCTATCACATAATATGAACACTTGTGGATTATGCAGAGGTTTAGGACATAACATTGTCACATGCCTTCTTAAGGAAAAGAAAAAGGAAAACAAGAAAAAGAAAATTTGTGACGATGCAAATTTAAATCCAATTCTCCTTCCAAAAGTTTAGGTGCACATTT
>Ga0315914_1008135_pt1 | contig 14179 bp, 6 predicted proteins | sample MpolenodulesMG_FD_203920 | JGI IMG/M metagenome (GOLD analysis project Ga0315914, IMG submission 203920) | Medicago polymorpha root nodule microbial communities from Los Angeles, California, United States - elongated nodules | ecosystem: Host-associated > Plants > Roots > Nodule | place: USA...
AATTGATTGTGTTCTTTCTTCTTCTGTTCTTTACATTATCCGCTGCACATAGACTCTGAACTCACTCAGACTCTGAACTACTTCAGACTCTGAACCTGAGGACAGTTATCTAGAACGTAAAAGAAGCAGTTTCCAACCTCTTGTGGTTTTTCTCACCTTTAAGATCAAACAATCTAGATCGAAAAGTAAGTAAAGTCATCAAAAAAGAAAAATTATTCCATCTAAAATAAAACTTGGGGTGGTCAAATATATATTATAAGGGGAAGCGTAATAAAAAAAAGAGTTAAATATGATTTTGGTCCTTATAAATATACCAATTTTTCATTTTAGTCCCTAAAAAAAATCTTTGACTTTTAGTCCTCCAAAAAATTTCCATCTTCACTTTTGGTCTCTCCTTTTAAATATAAACTCATGTAGAATTCTTATTTTTGAATAAAAAATTTCAGAAAAGTTTATAATATTATAAGAATCTCTCAAAATAATAGAATTTTTCAACAAAAAAAATTCATATTTTTACAATTCATATTTAATTCATATTTTTGGAGGTTAAAAATTCATATTTAGTTCATGTTTCGTTCAACAAAAAAAATTGTGAAAGATTTTTAAAATATTCTATGCATTTCATTAAAAAATACATGAGTTGACTTTAAAATAGGGACCAAAAGTTGTGATTGAAATTTTTATAGGGACAAACGAAAAGTTGATATATTTATATGGACTAAAAACATATTTAAGCCTTTTTTTATTTCAACCATCACTCTTGTTTTTTTTTTTTTATGAAAATAGTGAAGGCATGGAAAAAAAAAGTAAATTTACGAAGCATGACGATAAAAATAAGGTTAAACAGGATGTTATAATAGGAATAACATTATACTATTTTTTATTATAAATGATCTTTTTTCTCCAACATATGTTTTTACACCAACAACAGTGGTAATTCCATTTTGTAAGGAAAAAAAAACAGTGGTAATTCCATCAAATAATTATTTTTTGATATTTAATATAGCGTACCCGGTACCTGTACCTTCGATTTTTAAAAACTAGACTTTTGACCTGTGCGTCGCACGGGTCCGACGTACTGTTTAATATTCGCATAAATTATTTATAAATCAACACATATTAAATAAACTTTCTATCTCATAAAATGTTACCCAATAGCTAAAGTGTCGAGACGTTAAATGAGTGTAAGAAAGAGATCCAAAGTTCAATACTCATAAATCACATTTGTCTGAATATATGCATAATATAAAGTATCATAACTCAAATATGTTTTTTCTTTCCACTAACTATTGAAGATAACAGAGTAAAAGTGGATGTGTTGAGTAGCATATTTTTACACTGATACTGTGTACTTAGATCATCCAGAATGGGAGGATCTTGCTCTATGGGACTTTGTACCTAATTAGTGGCGGAGCCATTTATTGGCTGAGGTAGGCCACAGCCCACCCCAAAAAAATTTAAAAATTTAACAATTTTAGGCCCAGTTTTACAAAATTTGACCAATTTTTTGATGATTTGAGTTTTCGTCACGCCTACAATGCAGTATAAATATCACCAAAAATAATGTAGTAGTCCATCTTGAATTAATTGAAAATCAACGATAGTTACATCAAACTCAATCATCCAAGAAGTCATCAATGCCAAGTCATGTTGCAGACATCCAAAGTATATTAATACAAAAAGGGAAGAGTTTTAAAAGCAAAGTTGCATTAAGATATTAGTTTTGATTGACGACACATCTTGGACATTAGCTTCATGATGTTAATATACTTTTCTTTATAGTTGACATATAGTAGATCCAATGTTGCTATAGCTGAAAAATTATAGGAAAAATGATGAGTTATATATAAGAATTAAAAAAAACACTAATAACTGAAACATCAAATAGATAGAAACAAAAAATTCAACAAACGTATGTATATTAGTAGAAGGGATGAAAAAATTGAACCACAAATTAGAGGGAAAGAGAGAAACACACTTTATGAAGGAAACAAAGACCAACCAAATCATGTTTGTAAGAAAACACCAATGTTATTAGTTATAGGTAATCCATAAATCAATTGTGTTAATAATTCTCAGTAATATGACACGCAAATGACCAGATGAATTATACTATAGTGAAATTTGATTTTACCACCTAAAGTTTCTGCTTTGCTTCATTTATTTTATCACAATGCAGGCATCAACAACATAAATCAGTATCGATGAACATATTTACGCAAGTGAAAGAAGGAATTTTTCAGAACACTGCCAACATATCACAACTGCACCTATTATTTTCTCCACCTATAAGCACAATCACTTGAGACATATCACATACCATAAACACAAATAAAGTCGATATATCTCGTCAAAAAATCAAATACCTTAATTCTCTTCCTTCATCTATTTCTCGGTTATGTCTCACGGTGTGGTTGGTGCGCGGCCAAGCAAATCACTTGAGACATATAGGGTACCATTAAAATGTCTTAGTGAATTAAACATAGTATAATAAACTATATACATGGAAAAATGAAATATGTGTGATAGATCAATTCCTCAAAGCTGCAACTTTAGAATCTACAGATTTCGATGCTCTATTTGCTTGAAAGAAAAAATAGCAGTGCTACATAATAAATAGATATCATCAATACAACTCATGGGTCTCAATTGATTTAACATTCATACACAAAAGCAAAGAAACTAAAACAAATAATTTTAATCGCAAAACTCAAATAAGAGCACTACATGAAAATGGAAAATTTAAGAAACTATCACAGAATAATGATGACATAGAATATCATAGCTCATACAAATTATCATACATACCAGATACCTCCACTTTAAGCAACATTAGAACTTTTCACCTAATGTTTGTTAGTTTTTATATACATAACTTTCACCATATATGTATAGGAAAACCTAACCAAAAACTCAAATGGGGTATTCACAAAATTTAAGGGACTGAATGAAAACATAAACTTATTACTAATATCAGCTAAACCAATTTTTTAATCAACATTTGTGCTTTTAATTATCATAAAATTAGGAGAATAATTGTGGCAGCTCAAAATCTAAGCTTTGTATTTTGAAGGAAACAATAATCAAAACATGAGCAAACACTTGAAATAAATCTAACACTATTTTACAAACATCTTTGCAATAGAAGAAATTAAATGCATAATGAAATAACATCATATATCAAGGCTGACTAAACCGAAGCGAAAGCAAAAATTTGAAGAAAAAAAGGACATCAAGAAGAATGTTCAAATTGCTACATGTAATCAAAAGATTAGATCTTGCCTCAAGTTTCAACAATGATCTTCCACAAAGACATTACCAGTGGAGGTCACAATCTGAATTTGGGAATAAACTCTTACCAAGACATTACCAAAATCATACATGTTAAGAAAAAAGTAAGCACTACAGTGAAGATAATATAGATCACATGTTATTTAGACATTTAATCAAATACATAGTATGTGTCAATTTCTAATGGAATTACAAAATTATGAAAGGACATAGTATTCAAATACCCTTAATTTCAAATACATTAAATTTCGTTTTCAACTATAATTCAAAAGAGAGCATCACACAATTCCAAAGAAGAGTCTTTCAAAAAAAAAAATCCAAAGAAGAGAGAAAGCAAAAAGAACATAAAGAAGAGGGATAAACGCAAAGGATGGAAGAATAATAATTGAAATTTCTGCAAAAAGAAGGATAAACTAACTCACTATCAGCCTTGATCATCCCATCCATTGCAACATGGTGCGTGATCCGATCTAAAACCTAAAGTAGCAACCAATCAAAAACCAAAATCATAAATGAAATCATCAACCAAAATTGAATTGAAATAGTACAATTAACGTTGAAATTGTTAGTGAAATCATTAATAAAATCGAAATCGATATCGAATTAAGAAAGAACAAATAGAATAAGAAATTAAGAAAGAACGAATCGCATACCTCTGACGGCGGGCTTCATACGATGGTGGGCAGAAAGGGAGGTGATGAGGGTTTAGAAAAATCTGGGTGAATGAATGACATTGTTGTGTGGTAAAGAGTATATGCAAGGATTAGTTTACCTGTGAGGAATAGTACACGTTTCTGAGATATGATACGCAAAGCTAGTACGTGTACTACGACGGTTTGAGAAGTTTCTTGAAAATAGACGGAACTAATTGCTTATCATTTACTAAGCAACTCATATGAATTAGGCTAGAAAATAGAACAGATTGAAACTGGATTTGAATTAGGCTAGTAATTCGTGAACAAAATTATTGTATTGCATCATCAGAGGGGTAGGATAATTTGTTAGGAGCGATCTGTTTTTTCAAAAAAAAAAAAAATAGATGCGATCTGTTAACAAAAGTTTTATATAATAAATAGGGCAGATTTGTTATAATAAAAATAGGGCAGATTTGTTTTATTCAAAAAAATATGACAGATTTGTTTTGTTCAAAAAGATAGATTAGGTGTGATGTGTTGAGAACATTTCAAAAAAATAGGGCAGATTTGTTTTGTTCAAAAAAATAGGAGAGTAGGTGTGATTTTGTTGAGAAGGAAAAAATAGGATTAATAATTAAACAATGGTATTAGAGTAAAATTAACCATTAGGGTTAGTTAAAATTAGGGCAAACATTTACTTTCGGATTAACTTTAATAAATAAGAGATTGCCGTGGTTTCATATCTATACCAATACCAAGACTAGCTACCGCATCTGTACCTATAAATCATAGACTCTAGCCAATTGTAAAGTAGTAATTTATTTGTTCCATGAATAACATAACAGGTTTATATGTAAATAATCCTTATAAAGAAATAAAAAGGTTTATATGTAAATAATCTTATCAAGACTCCATGTATGTTGTACCTTGCATTTGAAATCATGGTTTAAAAATTGATGCACTAATTAGGTTTACTTTGTATGCAAAAGGGATAGTCGTGAGTAAAAACTCAGATACTTCAGCATCAAGCCAATAGCTAATGGGTATTTGATCTTGACAATTCACTGCAGATTATTGTAGGAATGGTACTCCCCTAAAAAAGTGCTTAACAACTTGGTTTTTTTAAATATTTTCACAATCTTATACCAAAATGATGAACAAAATGAGAGAGGACAGAAAAATCTATGAACTTTTTTTTAATAGATACCTAGAATAATCTATGAACTTGGAGATACTCAATCCAAGGAATGATATGAAACCTTCACAAAAAAAAAAGGAATGATATGAAACCTATATATTCAAGAAGATAAAAAAGAGTACCAAATGAATATGAAACCTATAATTCAACAAGATAAAAAAGAGTAAAAAATGAAAGTATAGACCTAATCAAATAGCCAACAATTTGATCATGGGATTGGGAAAAAAGAAAAAAACATATCAAGTATAGCATTTGAAAACTTATTATTAATATAAATAATAATTACAAAAACAAAAATTGATAACTAATTATTAACAAAATCTTTTTTTTCACAAAGGCAAGCAAATTGATAACTAATTGAAAGGGGCCGCGCGAACGCAGGCCCCACAGCAACAAATTATGATGTAGGCTCCACCACTTGGGTAGACCTTAGAATAGCACCCCTCCAAAGTGCAATGGAGGTCACTTTCCTAGGCCATGGGCCTTCATGATCATCCATTGACCCCATCCAGGTAAGTAATTTGTTTAGCTGTTAATCAGGTTTATTTTATACACCTTCTTCTAATGACAGCATTTACAAATTAACGATGTGGGACTCAAACATGCATACACATTTCAAATTCACATAGCATATGCATTGAAGATACTAATGATTAACACCTAGGAAGCATTAAAGATTCTGTCAAGTCTGAAATCTACCTCGGTTCAATTGCTTTACTAACAATTTATATTCATGTTATTGAAAATTTGGATATATATTTTCAGGTTGACAGTAATTGTTGTGACATTTATATGGAACTTAACCAAGACACAATACCATCTCTTCCAGTCTTCCTTAAGTTAATTCTGCGCTGATTTATTATATTTCAGATTCCTAAGAAGCATACTCTTATTTTTATTCACTAACTGATGTATAAACCAATGGCACAAATATAAATATTGCAAAATTATTAGGTTGGACGCCGTGACCGAGATTCAAACCCTGACTCCTCCCTTGTGTGTGTGTGTGTGAGTTGCCAATGGCAATTGTCATTTCGTCTATCTAGCAAAAAAAAAATATACATATAGTTTACTTGTTTTGATCTGGATTTTGAGATGGCAAATAGGACTCTAGAGAGGAGTCTACATTATCACTGTTGGACCTTGCTAAGGTGATGCTGCAAACTGAAAAGGAATTGGTGAAACCATTTAAATAAAGCAAAGTTTTGAGAATGAACCTCTATTAATCCAAATTTTGAACTTATGAATAAGGGGACGTGACTACCTTAAAGAGAAAAGAAAATTCACTGTATTTGTTGCAGAATGTGTTGAAGGAGAAGAAAGGAAGGTTGGATTTCTGCACTCTTAAAAGATTATAATTTGGCAATAAAGGGATGGCGTCTAATTCAAAATGATGAACTTCTTCTGACCAAATGTTCTAAAAGGCACCATTGGATATAACCCGAGTTATGCCTGGAGAAGTATCGCTAATGTCGGAGAAGAGATCATTATTCATACGGGTATGTGGAGAGTGGGAGATGGTAATGGAATTTGAATTTGGGAGATGGCTTGGCTGCCTTTCCAACATGGCTACAAAGTGTAGTCCCCAAAACCAGTTAATTGTTTCGAGTTATTGATGCAGATTTATGGTTGTGGAACTCTCGTCTAATTAATAATCTTTTCTACCCTTTTGAAGTGAAGTAAACTCTTCGAATACCATTCTCTTCTAGCAATCCAAGGGGACACATTTATGTGAGGAGCCAACAAGAATGGTGTCTTTTTGGTAAAATCTATGTATAAGTTTTTGAAGAATAGAAACGAGGCTATCCAATCTAATTGGTCAAGCTAGGTTAATGAAAACAAATATTGGACTAAGCTTTGGAAGCTGAAAACCCTTCCTCGACATATCACTTTATGTGACGAATTTTGCAAGGAGAATTCCCAGTTGGATCGTCTCTTTTTAACAGAGGTTTTAACTGTTCTCAGTTCTCCTTTGTGTGTCGTATCATGTATGAGACATTTGTATTGAAACAATTGATCATTTGTTTATGGAGTGTAATTGGGCGAGATCAGTCTGGTTCACATCCCTCTTGAAACATTTGAAACAATGTGAATCAGATATCTAGTGAGCAGATAGTGCAGCATGACTTAGATGAGGTTATTCAACTGGTGTTGGCGTAATGAAATCTAGCACGCGCATAGCAAAAGAAACTTTGAGGGGCAGAATATGTCTAATGCAGAGGGGCGCGTTGAGCACAATCCTTGATTGAGTTATTTATCAACTCAAACAATGCAACCTGTCGAAATATGGCGCAGGTTCTTGTTTCTCCAATTTATAAGATGCGCTAGGAGTGTTAAATGCCGAAGAAAACTTTTGCAGTTAATTGCAAATGATCTGTTATAAGAACATAACAGACATAAGAGTTTCCAAAACTCCATTGTTGCGGTTTTGGGTTCCATAGGTGCGATTTTTGACAAGGTTAAACCATTCCAAGCCAATTTCAAGCACAAAAACAAGTTAGTTTTTTTAATCTTATTGCATTGCTGTTTTGTGATTGAATTGTTAGTTTTTTTTTATTAAATTTCAATTATAGAGCTTTTATTGGTTTTATGATAGTTTAGGTTTATGTTTTGACAATTTGTTGTAGAATTATTAGAATTGTTAAGTTTAGGTTTTGATTTTATGATTTTAGGATAGTTTAGGTTTAGGTTAGAATTGTTTAGGTTTAGATTGTTATGAATTGTTAAAATTGTTAGAATTGTTATAGAAGTTTTATTGAATTGTTAGGTTTAGGTTTTGATGAATTGTTGTAGAATTGTTAGAATTGTTTAGGTTTAGGTGTAGGTTTTGATGATAGTTTAGGTTTAGGTTTAGGTTTTGATTGTATGATTTTATTGTATTGTTGTTTAGTTTAGGTTTTGATCGCCAATTTTTTTTATGTAGATATGTCTCAGAATCAGGATAACATTCAGTTGAACAAAAATGAGGATGATGAGAAGAAGAAAGAAAAATCGCTTATGACATGACACTGAATTGTTTGTGATGGTTCTAGCAAAAATAAGGATTCGAAGGTGCCGGTGTACAATCAGTCGAGGTTGAGGAGGAGCGGGAGGACATGCTATTTTGGTCCTCAACCAAAAGAAGGTGCCCCAGGGACTGTCGAGGACAACCCAACTGAGATAAGCAACGAGGGAGATGATTAAATAATGTAATGGCTTGTAATAATCTTGAATAATCTTGGAACATTTTGGTACATTTTGTTATTGAATAATTTTGTTATTGAATTAAACTTGAAGATTTTGAATAAATTTGAAGCGAAATTGCATATTGATTAAATTAAATTTGAAGCGAAATTGTGTATTGATTAAATTTGAAGCGAAGTCGCGTATTGAATAATTTCGATTAAAGTCGCGTATTGAATAATTTCGAATAAAGGTTACATTACATTACATAAAGCTCCTAAATATGTCTTATCATTACATTATATTCAGGAATGTACCTTCCAACTACAACAATTGTCTTACCCCTGAATAGGGTAAATTCAAACTTGCTAAACAACAGGACTCAAGCATTCATCCGACATTTCTATTGTTCCATTCAAAAGATTAAATTCTTGTTAGGCTTGGTTTAAATAATGGTATTCAAGTGTCAAAAGAATGAGGTGCATTCCTTGACACTTCAATACCTTCATTTAAACCAGCCTAACAAGAATTTAATCTTTTGAAAGGAACAATAGGAATGTCGGGCGAATGCTTGGGAACTGCCGTTTAACAAGTTTAAATTACCTCATTCAAAGGAAGACAATTATTGTAGTTGGAAGGTGCATTCCCTACCTAATCACGATCTTCTGGCGGAATCAGACTGTTGATAATATCTTCAGTTGATCTTAGCAACGTTACCCACATATCGATTCACTGGAACTTGTTGTGCTCCCAAAACATGCTCGTCACGTTTTCGTCGTTCGTTAATTTCACCCAACTGAATGATATTCTCCCCTCGTCGAGCGTTGGACGTTTATACCGAACGTATTCCACCCTCCTTGTGTCTCTAGGGCTGACTCCCTGGTTGAATTCATTTGGTTCATCCTTGAGACCTCTTAACGTTACACCAAGACACCAAACCTTCAACCTCAGAGGTTCACCGCCGTTGAATTGCGTAATAACAAATTAAAAACAATCAATGAAAAACTCATTCAAACATTTCATCAAACAATTGATGCGCAAATTATACATAAACCCTAAAAATCATAAAAATAACCCTAAACTCTAGAAAAAAACATAAAATTGCAAAAAGTATAACAAAATTATTCAACTTATATATACTCTTAAAATAAATCATATACTCTTACATGTAAATCTACTTAAAAACTAAAATAAATAAATAAATATAGAACACCAAAATAAAAAAATAACCTTAAAATTCTAAACTATAACGTAAACATCATGCAAACATTTTAACTAAATTAATCAACTAACATCTACTCTAAAAATGAATTATAACATGTAAATCTACTCAAAACCTACAAAAAAAATAATTTATAACTAAAATGTAAGTTAATAGCATTACGATTACTTGTGATTTTGTTGAATAAAATTGGTTGGATTTGGTTGGTTTTTTTTTAGAGAGATTTGAAATTTTTTTGGTAAAATGAGAGTAATAATGGATGAGAGAGCTTCTGCCAGATTTGTAGCAGGATCGCATCGGCAGTTAACTACCGATGGATTTCTCGGCAGTTAACTACCCCTGGTTCTTTTTATTCCTCGACATTTAACTGCCGCCGGGGCTTTTCGTCATTTACATGTGTTTTTCAGCCTTCTCAAATGTGTCCACATCAATTTTCATGGGTAATGGTTCATGCTAATGGGATGGCCCATATTTTGTTGTACCAAAATATGTCCCTCTAATCATATTTTAACAAAAAGATATATAAAAAAATACATAATGAGTGAATAATTTTTTTTTAAAAAAAGAAACAAACTAAAACGGGTCAGGCTAGCCCATCGTCCACACAAATCGAGTACTATAATATGTGGCCCAATTACAAATGGACTGGGCCAAACTGACCTATTTATGTAGTCAAAACTCTTGAGCTTGCCTGGACCAGACCAACCCATATGACACCTCTACATTTAAAGGACAAATATGTAATTTAACCAAAAAAATTCAAAACTAAATGGAGGGGGCCACGCGAACGCAGGCCCCCACATCAATGGAGGTCACATTCCTAGGCCATGGGCCTTCATGATCACCCATTGACCCCATCCAGGTAAGTAATTTGTTTAGATGCTAATTATTTTATACATTTGCTTCCATTCGCGCCATTCAGAAGTTAATGATGTGGGACTTAACCGTGCACATACTTCATTACTCTTCGCTTATCTCATTGATAATGTTTCTTTTTTCTCTTATATGATTTTATTTACAATCTAGTGCAGTTATATATACTCAGTGGAGCAGAGAGTAATGATAGATACCTGTGATTAACACCTAGGTAGCACTAAAGTTTATGCTAGTCTGAAATCTATCACATTTCAACTGCTTCGTCAACAATTTGTATTCCTATTATCGAAGATTGTAACCATTTTGAAATTTGGACATACATTTTGAGGGAGCATAATACTATGTCACCTTTAAGTGTTATAGTCCTTGAATTTCAATACAGACAGGGCAGTTCCTTTGAAATTGGAGGCCCGACTCTCTTATTATTAACAGGCCCCTAAAAAATACAATTTTTTTAAAAGAAAAAAATATATAATGTTTTTTTTATTTTATTTTTTTTAGAATAATTATAATGTTTGTTGTTATAGCTTTGTGATTTTATACGACAAGTATATGCCAAAAATTACAAGTGCTCTAAAAAAACAAGAAAAAAAGAAAGTAATATTGTACTTTTATTTGTAAATATGTAGGCAAATACGTTGAGGAGTGAACTGAATTGGAAAGAGAAGAGAAAGTATTGATGACATATAGACTTCAAATCCATTAAAATTGGGCCCAAAAGAGATAAAAGAAAAATACAATTAAGAACCGCAAACAAAAAGCACAACACTACCATAGTTAACCGCTGGGCCACACCTTTTGTCTTGTAAACAATTCTAAGCTATGTCTATATATTAAAATTTCAATGCATTATATATTAAAAAAAATAATATTTTGGGCCCAAAATTGGGGAGGCCCAGCTCTATAGAGCTGTTTGCACCTCCCCAAGGCCGGCCCTGAATACATATTCTGATGCAAAACCAGCAATACTACTTCAGTAAAAATTATATTTATGCACAAAATATAACTCTTTTCATGAGCTATTTTGAACAATCTTGCAGTTTAAGGAAAGACCAAAACTAACTTTTTTCTCTGTTCAAAATAAAGATGATCAGCATGATATCTCTTCTTGAAACTTTGCATAACATGCATGTATCATGTATGCTAAAGACTTTGTATGAACCACCAATGTCATTCAAGTAATAAATCTTGTCAGCTTTGCTTAACAGAAAATAATAAAAAATGGTGACTTTAATCTGAGAAAATAAAAATAGAAGTTTCTTCTAAGTCGACAAACTAGCTTCCCCTCTCTTTCCCTGGTAGGCCATACTGTAAAGTGGTCTTTGTTTTTCTTCTTATATGTTAAATATACTTTCATCTTTCTCTTCACACTAGACTAGAAGCTACCATACCACCTTCCACTCAATTTCTTTTCCAACAAAGCCAACATTGTCTTTAAAAGCTTGTATTCACTACCAATAAGCTTGCATCAAAACACTCCTTTTGCTACAAGACATTGAATAACTCAGCACAATACGAGCTACGAAGTTGTAGCAATTGTTGAACAAATGGAAGCCTCTTCTTCTTCTTGCAGTTCAAGTTCAACCACAAGTTTATGCACCTACCATGTCTTTTTGAGTTTTCGAGGAGAAGATACACGCAAAGGATTCGCTGATCATTTATGTGCTTCCCTTGAAAGAAAAGGGATCACAACTTTTAGAGATGACAAAGACCTTGAGAGAGGGCAAGTCATTTCAGAAAAGCTAATCAATGCAATAAAAGATTCTATGTTTGCCATCACTATCCTCTCACCAGACTATGCTTCCTCCACCTGGTGTTTGGATGAACTTCAAATGATCATGGAATGCAGCAATAAGGGTCTAGAAGTTTTGCCAGTCTTCTATAGTGTGGACCCATCTGATGTGAGGCATCAAAGAGGAAGCTTTGAGGATGCTTTCAGAAAACATCTAGAGAAGTTTGGTCAACACAGTGACAAGGTTGAAAGATGGAGAGATGCTTTGACACAAATTGCCAGTTACTCTGGATGGGACTCCAAGGGCCAGTAAGCTTTAGATTTTTGTTTTTAAGCTCTTGATCTGATTGTTGATTGCTAAATTCATTAAAGAGATTGGAAAGTCCACTTAAACGTTTAGAAAGTTCAGTTTTCACATATTAATTATTATTTACATGCTAATACACACACACACATTTAGTAACTTTTATATTATTTTATTAGCAGTGCCAAATCTTGACCAATTCTGCCTGATATCAAATGTCAAGAACACTCATGTGCTTGACTTTACCTTGTAATTATCTGAAGGGGCATGTTAAACATACAAAATCATTTCCATTATTTCATTTTATTTGCTTATGGTTTTGGCTGTTGTCGGCTTCTTTCCTTCTATCTGAACAGGCATGAGGCATCACTAATAGAAAACGTTGCTCAACACATACATAGAAAGCTGGTTCCTAAATTGCCATCTTGTGCAGAGAACCTTGTTGGGATTTCTTCAAAGGTTGAGCAAGTGAACAACCTTTTAGGTATGCGGTTGAACGATGTTCGCTTTATAGGCATATGGGGTATGGGTGGCATAGGCAAGTCAACTATTGCTAGAGCTGTCTATGAAGCAATACAAGGTGAATTTGAACTTACTTGCTTTCTTGAAAATGTTAGAGAGTTATATGAGACAAATGGTTTAGTTCACATACAAAGACAACTTCTTTCTCATCTGAGTATAAGTAGGAATGATTTTCATAATTTGTATGATGGGAAAAAGACAATACAGAACTCTTTATGCAGAAAAAAGGTTCTCCTTGTTCTTGATGATGTGAATGAATTAAACCAGTTGGAGAATTTGGCTGGTAAACAAGATTGGTTTGGTCCGGGAAGTAGAGTAATAATCACAACTAGAGATAAGCACTTGCTAATTACACATCGAGTACATAAAACTTATGAAGTTGGAATGTTATTCCAAAATGAAGCCCTTAATCTCTTTTGTTTGAAAGCCTTTAAAGGTAATCAACCACAAGAAGGGTATTTGGATTTGTCCAAAGAAGTAGTGGACTACACTGGTGGTCTTCCATTGGCTCTTGAGGTGTTAGGTTCCTATCTCTATGGAAGAAATGTTGATGTTTGGCATAGTGCTATTAAAAAAATAAGAAGTGTCCCACACCCTAAAATCCAAGATAAATTGAAAATAAGTTATGAGAGTTTAGATCCAATGGAGAAAGATATTTTTCTAGATATTGCTTGTTTCTTTAAGGGAATGAAGACAGATAAAGTAATGGATATATTAGATAGTTGTGGTTATTGCCCTCAAATTGGAATCGAAATTTTGATTGAAAGATCTTTGATAACTCTAAATTGGAATAATGAACTGGGAATGCATGATTTGCTTCAAGAAATGGGCAGGGATATTGTGTTTCAAGAATCTCCGAATGATTCTAGCAAACGTAGTAGGTTGTGGTCACAAGAGGACATTGATCATGTGTTAACAAAAAACAAGGTAGGTGCTAATTATTTTGCCACTGTTGGATGGTTTTGCATGCAATAAATATAAGGTTAAATAAGTTTTTCGTCCCTATAAATATAACAAATTATGATTTTAGTCCCTATAAAATTAAATTAAATGTTTTCATCCTCACAAAATTTTTTATTTTGTTTTTCGTCTTTAATAGATATAATTTTGACGTATTTTTGACATTTTTTGAACATAATATGAATATATAAATGCCGAATATAATAAACGGACATAACATGGAAACAATTTGAACATAAAAGAGTTATAATTTTGCCATTTATATGAACATAAAATG
>Ga0315914_1008136_pt1 | contig 14178 bp, 4 predicted proteins | sample MpolenodulesMG_FD_203920 | JGI IMG/M metagenome (GOLD analysis project Ga0315914, IMG submission 203920) | Medicago polymorpha root nodule microbial communities from Los Angeles, California, United States - elongated nodules | ecosystem: Host-associated > Plants > Roots > Nodule | place: USA...
TAACATAACCATAATTTTTGAGATTCAACATATATAAGCCATTCCTTCCACTCCAGATAATCAAGAAACTTCACATCATAAAATTGTTGAAACCTGAGCCAAAAAATCCTAGCTTTCACACAGTCCCTCTAACCATACTGCAGATAGCTGTCTAAAGGGGACACTCGTAGACATACCGGAAGAAATGAGTCTCGTATCCGTAATGAACGGTCCAAATTTGCCTATTTGGCTTGGATTTGATGGATTTAGGGGAAGCCCATAATGTGGTCCGTGTGTGTGCTAGTGGCTTGATGTGATCTGATTCGTTAATGAACTAGGCCTTGAACATAATTGAAGAAATTTATCTTTTTATCCAATCGACGACTCAACTCTTATTAGTATTCTGCACATTTCAGAACTTCATATCCTGATTTTTATTATGCTTGACATGTTAAAACTGTGGCATTAGAACCGAACAATCTCTCTTTATTACACACTTCAATTTCTTATGAAACATTTTCTCACAAATCAAAGAACTACTTGATTAATCCTTTTTAACTTTAGATTTGGTTTCATTTGAAAATGCAATAATTGTAGTATGCTATAATATTCATCTCCAAGACAGCTTTGCATTTTTAAGTTACAATCTTATTTTATCATGTCTTCTATCTGTTTTTTGTTGGATTATTTATTGTTTACTATTAGATTTTATAGCCAATGATCACTTCTTCATATTTAACCATATTCCTAATGGAAATTATGTAACTATGACCTTGCTTTAGTTTTGGAGCAAGGCACTCTCAACTTTCATCACTCTAATCAAATCTTTATTGCTTATCAGTTCACTTTCTCTTTACAGATTACAAATGAATTTCAATGCGAGTTTGAATCAACTATTTATTCACTTTTTCTTAATGATTTATACAAGTTACAGCTACCCACATCTATTTGTTGTGTGTCTAGCAAAGTGAATTGAAGATTAATATTTGATTAACATTAATTTTATATATAAGACAATTATTAAATTGGATCTGTGACTCATATACAAAAGAAAGTGATGACAGTTTCTCAAGTTCTGTTGACAGATGTTATCCTCGGATTTCTCTAAATGAAATCAATTCAAAGATGCTTCCTTAATGGTAATGGCAGACTTAGCATGATTGGAACCTAAGACTTAAAATGGAACACACTCCTAAGTCTCAAGTGTTCTCCACCATGCAAATATCGCTTGATTATTATTAGGAAAATGTTAACATGGGCACAAGTTAACATGACCCTTGTTATTAATACACACATACATTTGCTATATTAGTGGATATACAAGTAATGTTATAAAATGAAGTTATTATGTGCCTATGTTCCTTGTTGAAGTCCCACGTCGACTGATGCAACAAGCAAAGTAAGCTGGTAAGGTTATAAAATGAAAGGACTTCTTAACTTGCAAGTCCACAGATGGGATTTAACTGAATTCCTGTAAAGTTGCAGTTGTATAATGTAGCTTAGATGAGATTCTTAAATCAGAAAATTTTTATCGTTTTCAAATTGAAAAATTTCTTTTGAGTAGTTTTATGCAACTGCTTAATTAGTTTATTGTTTTTAATGTGTATTTATTATATTTGTTGTTCCATCCTGATCAAGGACCACGTTTAATCAGTATGGGTATAGAGATATTATTTCATATTAATACGACTCTAGTATTATTAATAAAGAATATATTAAAAATAAATCATTTAGGTTTTTTGTCAAAAAATAAATCATATTACACTAAAATAGAGAAGGTAATATGTTAAACCAACTTAGCCAAAAATGCTCTAACACATTCTGTGTTTGAACCATAACTCCCTGATCCACATGCTGCAACCGAAGTTGTTTTCGTCTTCAAACAGTGCATCCATATTACATTTAAGGTCCTTAACTGTGGCCTTTTCCATTGCATAATGACACCATTCTGCTGCTGGTCAGTGACTGTTCTGTTCCTTTCAAATCAACCAACAGTTGCTTCAGTTTTTGTAAGGTCAGCTGAAATTGAGGAATGACTCTCACAAGAATACTGAAATTCAAGAACATATTACATAAGATTTAATTGATCTTCCTTGCTGGCAGACTTAATACGGTGTGACAAACAATTATAAATGAGGATGAGGTTGACTCAAATGCCCCTTACAATTGATATTATAAAGATTTGAAGTATGTGGTCTTCATCTTTCATATCATACAAATTTCAGTTTGGAAATAATTCCAGAAACATTAATAAGGTATAGATCTATATGTCATATGCTTGGATAAAATAACTTAATCACAATACATAATTATCTTAGTCATTGCCACTAAGAAGCTTAAGTCCCCCTCAAAAAAAGCTTAAGTCAAAAAATATGTGCAGAATACTCTACGAAAGCTGCTGGGAACGAGTCCCACATTGAAGAACCTAGAAAACAACTTGGTAAACATTTGATATAAAAGAAGCAACGAGTGTAGCGTTCAACACATACATATTTCGATATGATGGCTTATAATCAAGAGTATCATTATTTCATAATATCTGGGTTATTCCGGATTACTTGCGTGGATGTCAATATCAGACTATTTTGCCATGTTGAATGCTACCTTAGTTAAATACTTTTTTATGACATTCAACACATGTACTTTATGTTTTGGTCTCGCATGTTATTAATGTTATATTCTGGTCTCTTAATTTATACTCTGTTAGCCAAATAAAATTTTGCCGTCAACGTTAATAATTTAGGGACCAAAACGTAACGGTACTCCCGCTTCAAAAATTTATAATTTAACGAGCATTTTATGAAATAGAGTTATTTATTAATATTTATATTTTATAAAACATCATTTTACAAGAAAAAACATCATTTCATTATTTATAAAAATCATATTAAAATTTTAACATTTTCTCATAAAAAATAATCAATATTCTTTGTTATATGTAACAAAAATTCAAAACACTTTTGGTAAATAAGATTTAATTATTGTAATTGTTAACCATAGAAAACAATTATTTTTCTTAAAAAAAACAACTCGTTTCAATATTAATTTGATGATGTGGTGTACCGGGTGTACCATAGAATTTGCCTTTTAAAATACTTGAAAACGATAATAATGGATTCTAAGCATATATGCATTATGTTTGGCCAACCAACACAGAGTAGGTGGAGAAAAGCTATTAGATAGCCGACTGTGTTGCTGGTACAAGGGAAAAGCTTTAAAACTATACAATGTTAAGCTTCGTGAATAATTTAGTCGCGGTAAAAACAGTACTCTTTGAATAAACTTCTATCTTTGTAACCAAAAAAGAATAAACTTCTATCTTTGAATAAACTTCATTGTATAAAATTGTGGTTTAGGCAAAGTGCTTCAAGTTGGAATACTTGTTTTGAAAGACAATATATTGACGAAGAGCATACTAAAACTTCAGGTACATGAAACTCCAATTACTTATCATTTTCATTCTTGTAAACGCACGCACACACACAAACAACAAAAGAATGAGTAGTCGATAAATAATGAAAACGAGACAATATAGGTTAGCTTAATAGTTAATACATGTTTCAATCTGAACTGAAGTAAATAAATAAAAACATTAGGACGTAGGAAGAGTGTCAAAATCTTCACAAAGGTCATGGTAACAGATTTCATGAAAATTCAATACCATAAAAGTGTTGAAAAGCTACACAACCATACAAGTTTGGTGGCCTCAGCTAGGCACTAATACAAGATGTGGGATTTCATCAAAATTAATCATCCTCAGATTGGAATAAATTCAAAAATTTCTCCCATGATGGAATACTAGCATGGTATGACAATTATAAATGTGGATCAGCTTGACTTCATCCAAATGTCTTGCAAATTTCACGTTTGAAAATAATTCTAGAAATATTCATGAAGTGTGTCATATGCTTGGATAAAATAACTTAAAGGCGTTGTGGAAAGATGTGCTAGAGGAGAAATATGGCCCGTGTAGGGAGGTGATTTTGGAAGGGGGTTGGCATAGGCACGCGTCTTTGTGGTGGAAGGATTTAGTGAAGATAGATGATTTTGGTGCTATTAGTTGGTTTAACTCGGAGGTGGTGAAGAGAGTAGGGAATGGTATGACCACTGGTTTTTGAAATGATAAATGGCGAGGGGATAGGTGTTTTAGACTAAAATATCCTAGACTTTTTTTAGCTCCGGAAGACACTTCTAAACCGCATCCCAACTAAGGATAATCTAGTGTTGAGGAATGTTTTAGCTCCGGAAGTCTCCATTTTGTGTGTTTTGTGTAACAGGGAGGAAGAATCATCTCGACGTCTATTTTTATATTGTGATGTGGCTAGGTTGGTTTGGTTGAAATTGATGGTGTGGTTGGATTGCGCTTTCTTAATTCCTCCGAATTTATTCATTCATTGGGGGGGGATAAGAAAGTGGTTCAAGGATTCCGGCTAATTTGGCACACGACAATAAATTCAACTAAAGAGGTGGATGACAAAATTTATATAATGAAACACAACATCACTTTTCATCATTGTTGGTTTCCCCAAAACTGAATGTGAAACAGAACAATCAAGTTGGGTTTTCACTCTTTCGAGGAGAGGAACCCTAACCTTTGTCACTTCGTGTTGCTTTACATTCTCAGGTATTTCTTCTTCTTCTTCTTCTTTTTTGCTAGGTTCTTCTATTTTACCAAATCAAAATATTAGTTGATTAAAAGAAGAGCTTCCTTCATTATCTCCGGTCGAGCCACCGCTTTGGCTCTTTCTCTACCTGATGGATGGCTAACTAAAAACCTTGCAAGCACAGGATATTTCTCAGGAACATCTAACTTTGCCATCTTCTCATAGTATTTAGGAGCTTGCCGGGGATCATAGCCAGCTGCTGCCATTAGTAGAAGTCCAATGTAATCTGCTTCAAATTCAAACCTGCAAATTATGAATAAATTGGATTGAGAACAAGCAAAAAGGACCGTTGGTTTAGAGAAGATGAAACACAGTATTCTACTTCCATACTAATGATGCTAAAAGGAAGAACAAGTAGCACAAATTAACAAACGTAAGAACACATGACATTAATGAACAATTAAAGAACAAAACGGTAAATCAATGGATTAGAAAAGAGAGATAATGAATTAATCTTACCGATGATCAATCCAATTCCTCACTGTTTGGTAAAAATCAATGGTGACAAATCGATTAAGTACACGGTGTATCATAGAAATCAACTCGGCCTTTGTATGCCTTTCACAGCCATGCCTTGCCATAATATGCGCAATCTAATTAACGAGAAAACCAACGTTATTTTTTCAACAACAAAAAAAAAAACTCAAGATTCACAATGCAACCGCAACTGCAACAAGGAGTTATACAAAGGAAGATGATAAATTACCTCATGTGCAAGCATAGTTGCTAACTCTACATCACTTGGAAGAAGCTCAATGAAAGCAGTGGATGCAATAATCTTCCCTCCCGGACAAACTAAAGCAGGAAAATAACGAACAGGGACACCAGTCACGATCAAAACCTCCCAATTCAATCCATCCAAATGAGACAAAGAAGGTGGTAGCTTTCGTGTCATACGCAACCAAACACGATGCAAAAAGCCATACTGAGAAATATCCTCAGAAATAGACCTCAATTTGTTGATCTCTGAATGCATAGCGCCAACAATATTTTTGGCGATCCTTGTAACCCTAACACTATGTGAATGTGTTGAAGGTAACGTCAGTCCTTGAAACTGTTGTTTCCACTTTTCAAACTCTCTCTGACCAGAAATTCTCTCGGTGGAAGCTTTTGTTGGGTCAATGAAACGAGTTCGATTAATGTATGGAATAGTCTCAGCATTTCGTAGGCGGAATACAATGTGTGGAGAAATTGCAGCTGAAGCAAATGAAGCAGCGGCAAGAGTAAAATATCTGAGCTTTCCCATTGTTGTATTGTATGAAGAGTAACCAGAAGTAAATCTCATTTCATATAATTAAACATATAAAGTATGTCAGCCTACATCAAATCCAAGAATGGATTCTGATATACAATTCAAGCGTACATAACAGTATACTATCATTGTATAGAACTCCCGACAACAATGACAACACACATACACATGTTGGCAAGCAATATCTCATACGCAATCACAATTATACACATGTTGACTCCCTAAAACAAGTTTATTTTGTAGAAAAGTTACCAAGGAAAAAAGTTTAGTTTGTAAATGCATATGAAAAATATTAGTTTTTAAATAAGTTACTTAGGAAGTTCATACCTCTTACATTCACCACATGTCATCACTAAACAAGTTAATGGCAAGATTTCTATCTAATATCCATATCCATTAGGATCTTATTATGTATTTTGATGAAGACTTAAGCAAACAACATTCAAAAGAGTTTAATTTATAATACATAGATTCCAAATAACAGAAGCTCATAGTTATTCTGTATAAATTTGATATTAAGGTAACAAAAACTTATAAACAAATTGAGTAAACCAAAACTGTCTTCAGTCAAAGTGAAATACATAAAGGAAAACCACCATTTTGATCCCTCAAAGTGTAGCTCCCTGTCACATTGGTCATTGAATGCATATAAATTGCAAACACATTCACAGGTGTCTCTTTTATTAATCACTTTGGTCCTCAGTTTATTTAGTCATCGAATGTGTAATTTGTTGTTCAATTTAGTATATATATTACATTCAAGACTCGGGATGTATTTGCAATTTTGATACATTACAACACCGAACATAATCGGGGACTAAAATGGTTGTGTACCCTATACATAAACAATAACTAATGACTCTCAACCCATAGTAATTGAATCTGGAAAAAGGATTAAAAAGAAAGAAAAATACTGTTACCTGCAATCTAGAATGGAAGTGAATCTGCAAATGGAAATGAATCTGCAGAAAAAGGAAAGCAATTTTCATCAACGAAAAATAGAGCATAGAAAAACAAACATGAACAATAACCTAGAGGATATATAGGCAAGCAAATTTTGGTGTCCAACACCGTATATGTATATGGTATAGATACAATTTTGTTTTTTAATTAGTTTTTACTTGGTCTCCAAGTCACATCCATCGTTATAAATTTATTTTTATACCGTGTTAAATTTTAGATGTTCAGATAACATCATTCATTGAAAATCAGTCTAAACAAATACAGTTCAAATCACTTTAAACATATGCATTCTCCAACAAATTAATCACCAGCAGCATAATCACACCAGCATGTGAAGCTTGTGACTGCAATTATTACTCCCATTTCATAATTCAATCATTAACAAACTAAAACCACACAAATTATTCACTCCAAAATCAATCTAGTAACAAAAGGCTTTTCAAAATAACATGGAAATGTAATAAATAAAGGACACATTTGGATTGACTTATTTTTGAGCTTATGAAAAATAGCTTTTGCAAAAGTTAATAAGTTTTTATGTTAATTCATGAATTCTCACTAATAAAAATTGTATCTCCATAAGTTGTTTTTTCATAAACTACCTTGACAACCATATGAATAAACTGTTTGGTATAAGCTCAAAAATAAGTCAATCCAAACGGAGCCGAAATGCATAAATATACCCTACTAGATTGTTCAAGTTCATGTAAAAAAAATGAAATGAAATAAAAGAAGTTAACAACAACACATTCAAATGATATAAAATAGTTGATCTAAAGAAGGAAAAATGAAACCTTCACGCTAAACTTAGATGCACAGATGTAATGTAAACCAATGGCAGAAAAACAAAGCCATAAACATACTCGTAAATGCAAATTCCATACAATCATGGAATGATAAACACAAACACTCTTCCTTTGATTCATTCCCAAATTTTTTGTCTTACTTACAACCCATTTGACAAACACAAGCTCCAGTCTAGATTTTACACATTCCCAAATTGTGAAATAAACAAACAAACAACAACCCATGTATTCTTAGGTTTCCATCATCATAAAGAACAAGTTTTTAATCAACTAATATTTTGATTTGGTAAAAAAGAAGAAGAAGAAGAAGAAATACCTGAGAATGTAAAGCAACACGAAGTGACAAAGGTTAGGGTTCCTCTCCTCGAAAGAGTGAAAACCCAACTTGATTGTTCTGTTTCACATTCAGTTTTGGGGAAACCAACAATGATGAAAAGTGATGTTGTTACCTGCAACTTGGTGAAAAACCCTAACTTTCTTCCACCTTTGTGTGGTGCTTGAGAAGAGAATGAGTAGAAAGCCGGGTACTCAAGAGTGTGAAGAGTAAGAATGGAACAGTGACAGTTGGATGCATAAAACGACAAAAACAACTAGCTAACGTTGTTTGAATCGAAATTTGGAATGAGACAGGTTGGCACAGAAAACGACAAAATCTAAGGATGTTACTACTTTAACTTTTTTCTTCTTTCGGTCTCCATTCTTCCCGCACAACAACATAAATATGTTCCCAACATTCCAACTAGAAATCATATTATTACGATTTATTTTAAAAAGGACGTCAAATATCTCGATGTCGGACACACTGACACGAACCATATAATTACATTAAATTATGTCATTTTTTAAAATCTTAGTGTTGGTGTCTATGTCATATTCGGTGTCTGTGTTTGTGTTCGTACTTCATAAAACACTGATAGTGTTTGAGTTATTGTTTGGTGAACATATATTTATCCTTTTAGCACATAAATTTTAAAATTTATAAAAATAGTCCAACAAAGTTTGATATATAAAGAATTTTATCACTTTATCCAAACAAATGAATTTGAAATAAAGAGTATTCAATGAAAACATTTAAATTGTTTAAAATTTTAATTTCTCTAAAATTTTTAATTAATTCATCCAAACACACTCTAATGTATTATTTGAAAAATGAAAAGGGAAAGTATGGGAAGAATTTGAAGGAAGGGTAAACAAAATTGTGTTTTTTTTTTTTTTTCCGAGTGTTTTCAATGGAGATAAAAGGAAGAAGAAAAAAAATATCAACAGGGTTGAATGGACTAAATTTCCACAACTTATCGAATCATATTGTTCAAATTTTTGTTACGTAACGTCCCGAATAAGATTACTTTCGATAGAGGAAACTAATAAAAAAAAGTGAAACTTTTCAGGGAAAAAAATGAGGTGAAAACTAACGACTAATTTCGAAGTGATCTTTATAAACTACCATGGTACATATAAAAATTCAATGTTATGAATCTGAGAGGATATTCTTATGTGTGTGAGTTCAACGAACATTGAAAACTGGTTGACATTAGATATAAAACGAGTAACCTAGAAAACAAGTTGGTAGACATTAGATATAATACGAGTAAACCATTAATTTGACGAAGATAAAGACTATTTTGAAATATTAATAGAGTCATTGACTAATTTAAAAGTGACTTCCAAAGACATGAACTAATTTGGTAGTTTAATTGATATAAAACAAGCAGCAAGTGTAGTGTTCAATTCATTCCTAATTTGGCTTATTTTAAAATTTGGAGTATTAACACTCTGGAATATTTTTGGAATACACATTTTTTGAGGTGTTAAAATATTTTGCTATAGTTGAATGTTTTTTGGTTAAATACTTATTTTGTTTGTTTGTTTGTTTGAGTCTTTGTGAACAATGCATTTCTTTGGCCAATATTGTGCAGTTCATTTGGGGAACTTTGATTTCACACAAGTCCTGCACTAAAAGAGAGAGGGTAAATAATATGGTTAAACCACCTTAGCAAAAGAAGCTCTAACAAAATTAGACAAATTTAGATGGGGCTGTAGATGGAAAAAGATGGGGGTGTAGATGGAAAAAGTTTTCCAGTTTGAGATTGAATGACTCATGATTTTTTCTCTATTCTCTCATATATTACTCTCTCTGTTTCTCATCTTAACTACTATAAGTTGATATTTTCCCGGATTACCCATTCCTAAGATGTCAAACCCAATGTTTTGTTTTGTCATGTTGAGTGACATATGGTAAACCTTTGTAAAATTGAATCATCAAGAGCATAAAGTCAACATTTGATGCCAGACAAATATTTCCTTCAAAACTAAACCATACCATTGTGAATGTTACATAATTTATATTAAGAATATATATGGTTAGATATGATCAAGTGATAATTAGCTTTAAAATCTAATTGCAAACCATAAATAATCCAATAAAAAAACAGATAAATGACGTGATAAAATAAAACTAGCAGAGGAAATAAGATTGTAACTTAAAAATGCAATGGTGTCTTGTTTAATTGTAATGCCAAAGCCACAGTTTTAACATGTAAAGCAAATTAAAATCAGAATTCGAAGTCTGAAATGTGCAGAATATAAATGATCTTTTAATTCTAATTGTTTCATCTCAACTACCAAGCTTACATCATCACCACAAAATCATATAAGGAAATGATTAAATTGAGTTATTCATGAACATATTACATAATATTCATCTAATGTAGAAAGCATAGATGATATTCCTTGATGACAAACTTAGCATGGTGTGACAATTATAAAGATTCGAACTTCATCTTTCATTAATGAAGCATATCATATGTTTGGATAAAATAACTTAAAATCACCACACATAATTATCTTAGTTAATCTAGTCAAAAAATATATGTAGATAGGTAAATAAAAAGCATAAGGATACCTTAAGATTGTTAGATATATGTAGGAGAAGAAAGACCTAGTGAGTGCCTAGTTGCTGGGCATGAGTCCCACATCGAGAAACCTAGAAAGCAACATGGTAGATATTTGATATAAAACAAGCAGCTGGACATGAAGAGAACATCACTTCTTAAAGCATGGGATGTGTTTGGATTACACATTTCGGGAGTGAATGGTTTGGAATATTTAATCTTTGGTTTCATATTCTATCTTTTCACTTTTGAAATTTGTTGTCTGGACATGAATAGCTAGTAGTTACTACCAATGTATTGCACTAAAGCATTGGCCTGTACACCCTATCAATGTAAGTTTTAAAGTTTTTTATATTTTTATTTTTAATACCATACTTTTGGCATAATCTTGGGCCAACCTACCAAACGAATTGAGTAATAATATTTGAATCATCAAAGCTTAAAATTTTAGTCTGATTAAAGAGTGAATTTTTTTATTAAAGTAACAACCGAAATATGGTATGACATATATAATTGCAAGCCTCTTTGAATATGAGCGACCAACGGTAAGAGATATAACAAGTTGTCAAAATAATTGCAAGCCTCTTTGAATATGAGAGATCAATTAATCTCTCTCGTTGTACTATACTATTATGTATCTGATGAATGTCCTCCACCAATGTCCTTTAGGAGCTTGATAGCATTCAACGCAAAGGCGGAGCTACAATAAACATTGTGTGGGCATGTGCCTGCACTAAAATTTTCATTTTAGTAAATAATAGTATTGTTTTATGCCAATTAACAGCCTCCATTATTTGAGTATAAAAAAATACTAACGTATCAAAACTAGGTCAAATGCCATTCCTTGAGGAAACTATTCCAATTACTTATATCTCATTAATTGATAAATTGATCGATTAATCATAATATATATTTCTTCCATCTTATGATAAGTGATTATTTGTAATAAAATTTTGTTTTAAATTCAATGATCTTTTCAATGCAATCTTAATTATTTTGTATGTCCTAAAATGATTGATCTAGTTGAATGTTTCAGATATGTTAGTCAATACACAATTTTGAAAAAGTTAATATGTTGAAAATACTCATTGACACAAATCTAATATCTTATATGCAGACATTTGTATGTACATATAAGTAGGAAATTAGAGTCAACTTATGTTACGAGAATATTGTATATATCAAACAAGGTCGGTCATTTTAGGATTGAAGGAGTACTTTTTATGATTTACACTAATACTTGCATTATTTATTCTCAACGTCCCAAGAAATAAGATTTGGCTTAAAAGCATTATCTTGATCTCCCTATATAAACTTTCTACAAATCCGATCAATATCATCAAACATAGATTGAGGTAACAACACAATTTGAATAACATACGAAGGAATTGCTTGAAGCACTGATTTTGCCAAAGTGACGCGACCAACAAAAGACAACGTCTTACATTTCCAAGAACTAAGCCTTTTGATTCACTTTATCAAGAACAAATTGATATGTGTATCGATTAGTAGAAATGTAGCATGTTGTTCAAATAGATTCTTGCTTGAAAGTGAAATTGATTAAACCAACAATATAAGTGATTTTTTGGCCAAATTTCAACATTAAAAACTCCACAAAATAAGAGCTGCATTGCTCCTGCTACATTAAAGATTGACTGAGAAGAAAATAGAAATATTAAATGAATTCCCAATTTCTCAATAATCATGCACTCTTTAATAGTGTTAGCAGAAGAAATGCAGGATACTCTACCAAGTAAGTCCCAAGCTTATTATAAACACCATATAAACATGTTGGTAAACAATTTTTTAGCTTATTTCTTTTACTATAAACACTTAAGTAAGGTATTTATCCAAACAAATGTTTAAATGTATCTATGGTGTATTCTGATTCTTTTCTTCGGTGTTTGATTCTTGTTTTCCAATCTAGAAGAAATTCAAAGTGAAAATTGGCTCTTGATTTTGATTCTTTTTGTAAGTGTTTAGTTCTTGTTTTCCTATTTAGAGCATGTTTGAATTGGTTTATTTGAGTTTATCTATTGACATAAACATGAGTGATTAAGAGATAGCGCAAATTCGTGCAATGAACTAAGTTTTCAAAAGGAGTTCACATTTGCGTAAAGCTATAACTGGGAATTTGACTCCAAACCTACCAAGAATTGTGAAGACAAACGAATCACAACAATAGAGAAGAGAAGATCATGGACAAAATCCATGTGAAGTGGAACAAATCTTGCTCTTCCCATTCAGTATATGCAGGATTTTCACTTCCTGCTTCGCGATGTGTTGTTAAGAAAAACTGGAGGAATATGTATGGTTTCACCATTTTCGTTCCACAAAGCACACCTTCCACCTGTTGTTTCCGTTGGAGATAATTCGTATAGTCAAGCTTAACAGAAAATACTGGCATGCACATTTTTGATGCCGCAACAGTTATATGTTGAGTCTTAGTGGGACAAGATGAAGGAGTAGTGTGAAGAGTAGACATGGCTCAAGGATCAAAGGAGTAGCTCTCAAGACACCATGTTAGAAACCGACATTGATGAAGAAGAGAAAGCTTGAAAAAAGGAGAGAAAAGAGGGAGAATTTGTAACTGTTTCTCTAACTGAATCTTGTATATATCACATTGTGTTAAATCAATGAGACTAGTAAAGCTAAGTAAAAAGATCAATTTTGTTCTGCATGATGTGTTGAAAATGATGTATCAATTATAATAACCATTTGAGCTTCATAACTTAAGTGTGTATGTGAAGAAATTACTATAACATAATTAAGTTCAATTATTAAGAATATATTTATAAAGCTAGCATATAGTATTCATTAGTATAAAGTTTTGTTAATTAGATTTTTTCTAGAGACCATTGATACTTGTAGTTAGATCTTGAGTTTAGTGGTTCCTTTCATTCATTGTGTGGCCACTACAAGAAATATTGGATTTTCCTACAAAACTTTCCGAGGAAATTTCCTACGAATTTGTTTCCTACGAATTAGCGACGAAATATTCGTCGGAAAGCATATGTCAGTCAAAGGGGGACCCTTATACACAGAAAGATGGGGTGTGGCAGCATGTGATTGGCTGATTTTACCGAGGAAAAATTTCCTAGGAAAAATTGGGCCCCACATGCACAGAAACTAGTGCGTGGATGCATGGGATTGGCTTGCTTTACCGAGGAAATGTTTCCTAGGAAAGCTGCGGCCCCACATGCACAAAGACCGTTGAATAAAGGGTGCGTGGAAGGTTGTGATTGGTTGAAGTTACCGACGAAAGTTTCCTAGGAAAGCTGGTGCGTGGAAGGTTGTGATTGGTTGCCGTTACCGACGAACTGTTCGTCGGAAAAATAGCCGTTTATTACCGTTGCACCATCTCTGTCTTTAAATACCAATCTTCAATCACTTTTTCTTCACTCTATTTTTTTCCTTACAATTTTCTTCACTCTATTCTCACTCAATTTTTTTTAATATCACTCAAATTTTATTCTCCATCATTTTAATATCATTATTGAAGTTTCTAACACAGGTTATTATTGTTATTTTTTTATAATTGATTTCAATTTTACATGTGTTTGAATTTATAAATATTTAATGTAGTTATATATTAAAATAAATTACATTTTTTTTTATAGTTT
>Ga0315914_1008137_pt1 | contig 14177 bp, 12 predicted proteins | sample MpolenodulesMG_FD_203920 | JGI IMG/M metagenome (GOLD analysis project Ga0315914, IMG submission 203920) | Medicago polymorpha root nodule microbial communities from Los Angeles, California, United States - elongated nodules | ecosystem: Host-associated > Plants > Roots > Nodule | place: USA...
TAGTATAGCACTAACAATGGTCCTTTTGGATATAGTATAACACTGATGGTGCTCTTTTTGGGATATATTGTGTATGTAATTGACTAATCATCACTCTCTTAATCGACAATATTATTTATATTTATGTTGATATGCCACGAGCCTATGACTGATTTCTTTTGTTTGTTAATATATTTCTATATTAAAAAAATGGTTATAATTATATTGTACATTTAATTATATAATTTTTTTATTATCGTATCTCGTATCTGGGCTTCACAGAGTATTTGTCATTTTGTCTATCTAAAAAAATCGGTATGACAATGACGATAAGAGAGTAGATAAAATGAAGCAAAACCTTTCATGCCAAACTGAAAACAATTATTTGTGTTAGCATGTACTCCTTTTGTTTCAAAATATATTTCGCATTTTTGCAATAAGCACTATTCATATGATTTAGTTGACCATTTTTAACTAATATATAAATATAAATGTTAGCATGTAAGACGTTCGATTTGTGTCGATAAATATTTTTAAAATATTAAATTTTTATAATTTTTTACTTTATAATTAAAGATATTAATAGGCAAAGTTGTGCATTGAAATGTGTAAAGTAGTTGACTGCGACATATATTTTGAAACAGATAGAGTATATAAATTGTATAAAAAATATAATTTGTTATTACTTTATGTACAAACTTACTCTATCCTATTTTATAAGTATTTAATGATATTTGCACAACCACTTTGTAACAACTTTTTAACATATCTCATATAAAAAAAAAAATCATCATATCAATATTGCTATTTTACATTGAAATATAAAAAGTCAACAATACATTGTATATATAAAAGGCGATTTCTTGAAAAGAAAAGAAAAAAAGACAATTTAGTAATATTTCTACACAAACAAATGCATTAATGCATTATCAATTTTTTTTATGAAAAGTTGTTGCAGTAATAAAGTTGTAAATGCATTACTATTACTTAATTTTCCTTTTGTATAACTATTTTTGTATAACTATATTCAATGTTGATTTTTCATATTTTAAGATAATTGATAGTATTAATAAGAAAAAAGAGTAATAAATGCATCTAAAAATTTGTAGATAGTTTTGTATTTAAGGATGATTTTTTTTTTGAATGGCAAAAGTATACTATATATTAAATATAATAAAAAGGTCAAATTTCCTACAGAATTCCAAACATATATACAAATTTGAGTATAAGAAGTAATCAGGTCAAGCGATAACAAAATTCAAGAATCCCTCCCTCGAAAACAAGAGCAAAAACTAAATCCATAACTGAAACACAAAACTCCTAACATGAACACCCAACGGAAGCCGAACAAAAGGAAGACTATGAGAAAAGCCCCTCAAACAACCAACCCCCTGACAAATCCGCCACAAGACACTAACAGTGCCAACATATGAGTTCATGATCGACTCAGAAGGAACAAGTGTGTCCAGAATATTTTTCTTAAAACCACTTCCAATAGGTGAATTTAACAATATCCACCAACTGGAGCACATACATCTCCTATCCCAAAAAGATGCGAGTGTTTCAGAATCTCCACAAGGATCACGCAACAGATTGCCAGATTAATAAGAAACCTAAACTCTCCTTTTTCCCTCCACCTAAATCGAACATAAAACTAAGAAGACTCGCTATATCTGAAGGTAAAACCAACTCCCACCCCATCCACTTAAAAATATGATACCATATCTGGCCTAAAAAAGGACATCTAACAAAAAAGTGACAAACTAACTCCACAATCTCATTACAAAAAAACACAAGAAATACCACCAGGATCAACTATAATTCTTCTTGAAAAAAGATTGTGATGAGTCGGAATCCTATCCTGAAGCAGTTGCCAAGAGAAAACATTTACCTTGAGAGGAGACTAAAACTCCCACACCTTTACAATAAATTGCATAATATCTACAATTAAGACCGATTGAGTATTTAGGACGGAGATAGGATATCATTTAACACAAAATGTTTAACACACCGAGGGTGGCATCATATATTCCCTTTTTGTTTTATACAACTTAGATACTTGAAAAAAGACCTTATATTTGTCAATTTTATGTGTCACTTTAGCATTTATTTACATCAAAGGAGTTAACGGTGGGAAAAGAAAAAAGAGATCAAGTATGGCCTTGTGGAATGGAGAGGAGAGGTAGCATATGGCCCACTAAAGGAACTGTGGCTTCAGCCAAGTGGAGTAGAAATAGATTGAGAATTTTGGTCATTATTAGAGAAATAAAAATAAATCTGGAATCTGTTTGCTACTGTTGAGATTCTGCCTGATGATTTTTCTTTGTCACAAAACAATGGCTCAAAATTCAAATCATATGGCATATAAGATCAAGATATGGTTTGATTTCTAATTTTATAGTCATGGAGTGCTGCATTTGGTGGGTGGGTGGGTGGACCTGACTCTTGATATGATAGATAGCACCCAAGAAGGGGCAACACTACACACACTTACACATGTTTTGGACGTAAAAGATCTCTACAAAGCTATCTTTTTATTTTGTTTTTGTTTTTTTGAGGGGATCTACAAAGCTATCTATGTTTTCAAATTTTATTTCTAGTGTATAAAATTCGGTTAGTCTATATACTTAATTGGTCCCACTAATACTATGCACACATTTTGATTGAATAATGGTGATGGAGCTAGACAATGTCACAATTATTATTATTTATAAAAAAGAAAGACAATGTAACAAGTTTATAATTTAATCTAGGGTACAAAATTTAATAATAATAATAAATTGCATTCAAATTTGCTTAGGCAAATCTAATAGGCCTAAAATGATTTTCTTATGGCACACGGTCTAACCATTTTAGCTAAGCTAAATAAACTTCTAAAAAAACTTAAACCTTTTCAGTTTAAAAAACAAAATAAATCGGCCTAGACAATGTTACAATTATTATTTATAAAAAAGAAAAACAATGTGACAAAAATAATAATAATAATAAATAGTATTCATATTTGCTTAAATAGGCAAGTCTGGTAGGACTAAAATGATTTTCTTATAGCACACGGCTTAACAATTTTAGTTAAATAAACTTTTAAAAAAACCTCAACCTTTTCAATTTAAAAAATGAAATACATCAGCCTAACCTGATTGTGACATCGGTAGGCCGGTGTGACATATTTTCATCCCTAAGGCCTCTTGTTAGATCATTAATCTTGGAAAATCTAAAATTTATACTAGTTATTTTCATATCAGAAAGCAATAATTGATATCATGTTTGCTTGGTTTATATATTTGTTCTATTCCTTTTATTTATCTTCACACTCCTATTTTCAAAAGGAAACCTACAGTCAGCAATTTTCAAGTTATTGTTTATAGAATCAAGAGCAAGCTAGCTGATTGGAAAACCTCTTTTTTATCTCTGGCTGAAAGAATTCAATTGGTCAAGAGTGTGATTCATAGTATGTTAGTGTACAATTTCCATATTTATTCTTGGCTTGTATCTTTGATCAAAGAAGTTCAGTACAGTTGCTTGGCACAAAGTTTGTGCTCCTACTGCTGAGATCCTTAAAAGATGTCAATGAAGCTGCTACTCTCAAGTTGCATGGGATTTCTTCAATTCTGAGCAACAATGGGTTACTCTACTTATCACATTGACTCCTTAATTTGGTTGCGCGTAAGATAAAAATTTTATATTATTGAGAGCCTTTAGTTTCTATCTTGCATATTGATCCTAATAGGAAGCCTCATTTAACTGCCAAGGTTATACATTTCGTTCATGATGACCAATGGAGAATTTCGAAATGTAAGCTTCAAAGATTTCCTTATCTCAATAACTTGTTGCGCAAGGTTTCTATTTAAAGTGACAGTTATAACTCGTGTTTTCTCGCTCCATCTTGTGTTTTCTACATTCCTTCGACCATCCTGATGTAATTTTGGTCTCTTATTCCCTCACCAGTGAAGTGACAACTTCAGTTCTTAGAGTAAGGCAATGCTAATGGTTCTTGTGGAAGGAATAAAATTAGATTCTTAGATGTTATGATATAATCTCGAAACCTGTTGTAAATGATCCTCTTTATCGTTCTTGGATGCCCAACAATATTGTTTCTTCATGGTTGTTGAACTCAATATGGTTGAGCACTTTATAATAAACCTAGTAATGTCATAATGGCGTAGGTTGAAAGGTGGATGATCATTTCTCCTAATGACCCAACATAAAGGAAGGACGTGCATCATTATTTAAAGAATGATGTGATTCTTGTGCACACATTTAGTTTTAAGGATTGTCCTGGAATTGACACAAGATGAAATAAATCAAATAAAGGTTCAAGAATGATTGTCCTGGCAGCGTATCGGTTTATGGGATGCTTTGCTATCTGTTATCGATCTTGAGGCAATTTTTTTGGAGAATGTGTATGTTGTTCTACAACACTTTGAGAAAGTGCAACAACAAGTTTTTGGTTTGACTATCTAGAGTATTTGCAAATATAGGAACAATAAGGTATGAAGCAATATCACCGAATCAGCTCAAACAATTTGTGAACGAGCAAGTTCTCTCCGTACTAGTTGGTTGAATGTCCAAGCTATGCGGAGTCAAACTACTAAGCAATCAAATACTAATGGTGAGATGCAATGACGTAAACCGAGTCCTGGAAGTTGAAGTGTAAGGTAGATGCCTTATTCTCATGCTCTGAACAAGTTGGTCTTAATATGTGTATTCGAGACGATGAAGGTCGTTTTGTGCTGGCCAAAACATAGTGGTTGGCGCCTCTCCTTGATGTGGACTTAGGGGAGGCCCTAGGTTTGTTATCTGCACTTGTGTGGGTTTGTGACTTTCAGTTGGGTGTCTATGGTAGCATCAATGGTGTCTCAAACTACAACACAGTGATCAATGATTGTAGACGTTTGTTAACTTCTGATTTAGGAACTTCTGATGTTATGTTTATTCAGAGACATGTCAATGAAGTCACCCATAGATTAACAAAGGTGGCTCCATGTCACTTATTTTTCATATTCATATTAAGATTTCATTTGTACTCTTATTATAATTGAATTACATGTCGTTTTGTAGAAAAAGAAATAATTTCTCAATGAGTAAGAAAACTTCCCCAAATTCTACAAATGTTTTAACTCAACCCCTAATGTTGTATGTTGAGTACATACATGATTGAGATGAGAACTTTATGATGCGTAACACATCACATGTTAGCATGAAAAGGAAAGAATGATTCTTACTATATATGTTGACTATGATAGTGATGGTAATGATTAATATGGAATCTGTCTTTCTTAATTTGGCATAAGCATTCCAACACATGGGCATCAAGTCAAGTGTAGTTGAAAAAACTCAAGCAGAAATCCAATACAAAGCACGTCTACAAAATGGTCGTGGCCCACTCTCCACTATATATTTTTGCAAGATTTGTTTTATATGGTATTGTTTTGTTTGACTATAATTTAAGCTTCTGCAAACTATAAACAACACGCAAGAAATTAAAAAGGAATGAAAAGAGGAGTAACCTTATAAAATTTCATTTACTGGGGGTGAAATGTTTAACCAAACATAGAAAAAAGTGAAAAGTCCAAATCCAAAAAAAATGAGACATATATATCATTGGGCGTGAGCAAAGCAATACAATGTATCAACGTAATGCATTAATGCTATACATTGAAAATAAACTTTGATGTTGTTATCAACTTAACTAGCTTTTCACGGCATCTAAGATCCCCATAAACATATATCTTGCGTCTTGTACTACCAAAAATTTATTAGAAGGAAGAAAATGCCAAAAATCCAATGAGTCCTAAGTTGGAGGAGTTTGGAGGCTAAAGGTGCTTTGCTTGATTTTTACCTACCTTTCTATATTAATTACTAACTAATCACTTTGCCCGTTTATTTAAAATAAAAATCTCACTTTTGCCTAATTAGAAAGTAGTTGATATACCACGCATTAGATCAAGATGAAATTATCTAAATTTAAATTTGGTATTTGAAATTATAAAATTAAAGGCACATAGGTCTGTAAATGTTGTATTTACAATGATTAATTTTGTCATTTAATAAGGCTTAACGACGCAGCTTGTTGCTCCTTTGTCTTATTCATATTATCCGTATTTATATAAGCTTAGATGTGTGGGACAAATATTAATGCCAACCAATATCTAAAATAGTCACAAGCAACAACAACGGATCTAGATTGAATCTAGCAACAAAGTATAAAGCACAAACCACAATCGAACCAAATAATAACAAGATAAAGAGAGTAGAGTATAGAGAACAAACACACCTTGCTGATCTAATTCGGCATAATTTTACCAACCCAAATAAAACTTTACTAACACTTTTGACACTTGGAGTTTGAACAATCCTACATATATAAGGCTTCGTCTTCATACATCATTCAGAAAAACATAGAGCGTACGTCAGAATCATCTTTAAGAATCTATGGATCATGAACCACAATACATTTGTTGTTATCATCATTCAGATATATGTGTGGAACTTGAACTGCAATATGAGACATAGTTTTATTTTCATGATCATCGTGAAAGGAATTGTTAAATAGTCTCTCCAACTCATCCAACCTGTTAATAGGAGCTAAATACATCACCACCGTCTTTTTCAAAGCTTCAAATCTGGCATGAACTTTAACTGGAGGCAAGCTTGAGAGATGTAGAGACCGGGGAAATTATCAAAATAAAATAAAATTTTGTGAATGCTAGATATAAATGAAACATATATATTTATATAAGTGTTGGTGAAATATTAAGTCACAAAAAATGTATGTGGACACAAAAATTTAATAAAATTATGGACATTTTAGAACAATAAACATTCATTTGCCCATAAAATTAAATGTAAAACATATATCTATATAAGTGTTTTGATGAACTATGGACCACAAAAAAGTGTCGGTGCACTATGGATCGCAAAAGAAAAATGTTGATGCACTTAAGGACCACAAAAAAGTGTCGATGCACAAGAAAATTACATTTTATACAAGTCATATCCTAACTAGTGAAATTACTTTTCCATCTTCACTATCAACTAGAATCGGATCGTCGTTATTTGTTACTTTGGATGGTTTGCCAACTTTTTCAATTTTTATGATTTCTTTAAACAAATTTTGTCTCTCCACAAATTAATCCTTCCATGTATGAGCTTCATCCTTTTTTTGTATTGTTTCCACTTCATACATGTGGGAAATAGTGAACACCCATCCTTCATATAAACATGAACAAGTTGCCTGAAGATATATCCGGTGTACATTTTGTGAGAAGATGGATTATGTGGCAGATGACCTCAAATTTGAAAGAAAAAAAAAGGTATTAAAAACTCCATTTTATGTCTTGGCAACTCAGCTACAACTTTATTATAGAAAGTTGCAATAACATGACTCATATCCAAAAACGTCAACCATTTATCTTTTGGTGCAATTCGACTCTTTGACTTTGGAGGGTATATACCATATCTGATATATTTAAAACGTGCCTCAGAGCCAAAGAATGACATATAGTCACTAAATTTAGCTTTATAAGCAATGCAAGACAAATTAAACCGTGATTGTGCCAAGATGCTCATCTACAATGCGGAATCCATAATTACCATTACCTCTGAAACCCACGATTATTACAATATATGAATGCATAAACAAAGACATCTCATGAATATGGGGAATATGTGTTCATGGAACTAACTTAGGTGATGGATTACCAATACATGTGTTTTTTATTTTTTTAGGGAATGCATGCTTTGTCTTTTATTTAGGAAAGATATTGGCAACAACACTCATCAGTGTAGTATCCCTATCATCACAATCACCTTAAGAATATTGTCTTTATACTTCAAAAGATCAAGATACATTTGTAGAATCTAAGTTAAACTATCATCTTTTTAGAAAACAAAATCCGACACAATATGCCATCTCTGTCAAGATGGCTCTTATTATCTCAAACAATGATATTTTATACTGATTGGTTTTATAGAGGAAATTCATCAACAATACAATATGAGAATTCTTAAAAAAGTAAAGTAATTTAAGATGAGACCATAAAATATATTGAAGAGTTTTGTAGACTCTAAGTTAAATTATCATCTTTTTCAAAGGTACATTTCAGCTCTTATGGACTTTTTAGAAAACTAAATCCGACACAATATGCCATCTCTGTCAAGATGGCTCTTATTATCTCAAACAATGATATTTTATACTGATTGGTTTTATAGAGGAAATCCATCAACAATACAATATGAGAATTCTTAAAAAAGTAAAGTAATTTAGGATGAGACCATAAAATATATTGAAGAGTTTTGTAGACTCTAAGTTAAATTATCATCTTTTTCAAAGGTACATTTCAGCTCTTATGGACTTTTTGTACTTTTTGCATGTGTTGTAAACTTTCTTCATTATCATTACATTGTCTTTTATTTTATCTTTCAAAGTTATCAAGATATTATTTGGTTGGACCATATTCCTTGTCAAGTTAACAACAATCTCCTTATGTTTCTCATGTAAAAACCAACAAGAAGGTAACCTTCAAAATTTAGCTCCATTGGATAATTATGCACTCCATTAACAATATTCAGTGGCCATTCATTTGATTTCAATAACTAACCACGCTACCTAAATGGAAATCCATGCTTCCTTGACCCTATGTCTTCTTGTTTCAATCTCTTCTTGGTTCCTTGGTAAACACCACCCCTTTCACAACACAAGACTAACTTTGACGCTTTTCTTCTAAAACCATGATGGGATTTTTCTATAATCGAGGTAAATTTGGCCGTTGATGCTTGACAACAAGCTCAAATAATCAAATCATCTCTAACTTTATTTCACGTTTGTGAAAAAGTATTTCGATGTATCAACAAGTTTATTAACATTGGGCTTAACAATGTTCTTTATAATCAACATTAGGTTTTAAACCAACGAAAGCATTAACAATATTTGGTTTCAGATCAACAGAAGTCTCAACAATATTTGATTTCAAAACAACAGAAACTTCGACATTGTTTGATTTTGGATCAATGAGATATTCAACCATAACTATAAATTAAGTACAAAAATAACTAAATTATAATTTAGAGACTTCAAAATATTATAATAAAAATTATTCAGGATAAGAAAAAAACGTAAAAAGCAAGGGTCAAATGATGTAATATACGTTATTTGACGCCAAATGAGTGTATAAGTCTTGTAGAAATCATTCAACGATGATTTGAGACACTTTTTCCCCAAAAAAGGTAGAACTTCGATGCAGGATGGAGGATGAAGTAGGAAGCTAGAGTGTAGGGGAGGTTGTGTAGTAGGTCTGGTAGTCTGATATATACATGAACACAGTTTGGATCGTAGCTCTAGAATTTGAGCGAGCGAGAGCTACGATCGAAGAGGTTTAGATCGTAAGTTCCAAGAGGCTCGAGAGGGGTATTTTTGGATTTCTAAAAGGCATGTGAGCAAATGAGGAGGCCTAATGAGAAAATTTATGTTTTAAGAAGCATGTGGAACAACCCATAAGTTTGAGGGATAGTTTGATACCCATGGCATCTAGTGATTGATATTAAAAGTCTTCAAAATAATATCCGAATCAATTGTGGTCAGATTTGTTTCGATTTTACACCTGAACATAGGGAAAAATTAGATCACTTAATTATTTATTTATTTTTGTGTGAAGCGTGTATCCTTTACACGACCTCAAAGACTAATCCCTCAAGTCAAATATGACTATAATGGATGGTAAAACTCTCTCTCTAAAGATTTGACACTGCTGCATTATGCATTCTTGGGTTAGATTCGAATTCATGACCTAATGTTAAGTGGAAATAGATCACTTACTATCTTATACATGTGCATGTTATTGGCTAATCGCTTAATTTTTTTAATTATATTTTTTAGTTTATTATGTTATTGGTTTGGTTGTTACACTTAAAATATAAACTTTTATGTGCTCGTCTACCATATTTTCGTGAATGAAGATCATAGTCGGCATATATCATAACAAAAATTAAATTTAAAGTTGTGGACAAAGTTCAATCTTTCATTTTATTGTTTTTATTTTTTATTTCAAATACTATATTTTTAATTCAAATTTGAGTTATGATTTTTTTAGATTTGATTGTTCATGATTTTTTTTTTTTAATACAAAAGAATTAGTTAGGAATCATGATAAAACATTGAATGGGATTGGTCCACCAATGATGAAAATCGAATTTTGAGTTACTAATACTTGCATGTAACCATTTGAAGAAGAGAGTTTCAAGCTATTGTAATGATTGATCTATATGCCAAAAAATACTACTATTCTTATCCTTCCAAATGATCGAAACACTCAATAACCAAATCCCGTGAAGAGCATAACATAACTTTTTAAAGTCACCCACCAAATAAATAAACTGATGGAAGTTATAAAAACCTGAAAACTTATAAGCCGCTTGTATACCAATCCACCTTTGAATATGCACCCAAATGCTATCATAAAATGCACACCCTCACAAACAGATGGTCTGCACTTTCAAATTGACCACAAACACTCGCACACTGACATGATGTTTGTGGAATGATTCCGCGATGGATCAAATATTCTTTCCTATGTAGTCGGTTTAGTATTAACCTCCAAGCCAACAATGAGACCTTCAAAGGCATCTCTTTCTTCCACACAATATCGTAGTATTATGATATCTTAGATTGCGTCACAGAATAGAGCATATGATAAAATCAAGTTGCCTCTTTACTTTATTGTTATGATTATTACTAGTGCTCAGACGGGCTCTCCATGCTCGTTTATCCTTTCTTTTTATTGTGTTAATGCGTATAAGTTACGAACAATAGTTGTATAAAATTTTGATTATTGTACAAAAATTATGTATTAGTTCCTCAAAAAAAAAATCATGTATCATCTTTATATACAATACTGTAAAAAAAAATATTGTTAGTATAGATTATTATTATTATTATTATTATTATTATTATTTGAGGGAAAGTATAGATTATTATTAAAAATTTAATTAAGTAAAGAATGATAAAATCATAAATAAAAGAGTCACATTTATGATTTTATTTATTTAGGTTAAAAAGATGTTGGTCTTAGGTCGTGGCCGACCTACTTATTTCAACCCTAAGCAACCACCCATAACACCTATTAATTTCTTGCTCACATAATTTTTAACGAAAAGTAACAATGAATAGAGAATTAGCATATGCACTCTCCTTTCTTTTCGTCTTACTATCTTCTCTATTCTATTTCAATTTCCCTAACTTTGATCCACAAACTCTTTTTCGTTTTGATTTCTTGTCACGTACAGCTCCCAATAATTCACCAAAATCACTACCAATTGAAGCATGTGATTTTTCCAAAGGTCAATGGGTTTGGGACAAAACTTATTATTCACATAAGTTGTATGATGAAAAGTGTCCCTTTCTTGATCCCGGATTCCGGTGCCGGCAAAATGGACGGAAGGATGAAGGTTATCGTCAATGGAGATGGCAACCTAATGATTGTGACCTTCCACGGTATGTTACTTGCATTTTAATGTCAATTTTATGATCATTTGTCGTGCACCCTTTCTATTTCATTGCATGTATGCATGCATGGTTATGTGTCTGTTATGTATTATTATTTCATCATTTGTTTTGTTACTAGTTTTGTAATTTTGAGATGTAACGCTAAACCTCTTATCGCAACAAACATGGCTTCATGTGTTTTTCTGTCCTCTCTTTTTTGGAGAAGTAGGTTAATTGGAAATAGTCAATAATGGCATGGAAATAGGAGAATAAGAGGCCTTGATTATAGAAACAAAACACTAGTGGACTACTAGGTCTTATTTTCCTTTACAGAAGGGGTGTTTTTCGAAGGTTTAATTTGAAATAAGGTTTCGAAGGTTTAATATGTAAAATGGAATTATAATAATGTACTTATAATAGTCTTTATTATTATGGAAAAATGTTAAGGACTTAAATTTGTTTATTGGTGAGACCAATGTATGTGCCCCCAACGACATGTAGCTCACGATAGAACAACATGTATTCCAACAAATTTGAAACATGGCCATCTCACTTTTACCTTGATTGCAATAGTTGCATGCAGTTTTGTCTTCATCAAAAATCCGTTCAAGAAAATTTGACGGATTAAGTTATTCCGAGAGTAACTTGAGATGAATTACTCTGCTTAATTACTCATTATAAATATTAAACTTTATAAATCTAAGCATTAATTAATGTCATATTATATTAAAGATCGAATACACAAAGCTTCAAATAAATCCGAAATTTATAGCCAGGACACATAGTGTAATGGTTGATATTTACTTTCATTTCTTAAATGATTATTATATGTTTGATTGGAATTATTTAGAGCAGTGCTAGCAACAAACTTTTTAACACTCATTTTCTAACACTCTTTTTTATGGGTTAAAACTCATATGTGCACAACCAAATAGTAATAGAAAATCTATTGAAAAGCGTCAATAACATTATTGAGTTCTTCCAACAAAAAAAAAATTAAAATTTTATGAAAATTTGTGCAATTATTCTACTCAATTTAAACTTTTCATTGGTGATTAGATTGTTGAATTATAATATTTATAATGAATTAAACTTTCCATTGGTGATTAGATTGTTGAATTTTAATATTTATAATGAATTATTAAGAAGAATAACTTAGAAAGATATACTTTAGAGTGTCATACTCTTAAGTAATGATCAATATCTAATAACAACTTCTCTTGATTCATTCCTTGTGTTCCCTCAGATTCAATTCAAGTGACCTCCTAGAGAGGAGTCGCAATGGGCGCATTGTGTTTGCAGGTGATTCGGTGGGCAGAAACCAATGGGAATCATTACTTTGCATGTTGTCAAAAGGGGTCACTAACCTCTCAAAAATATATGAAGTGAATGGAAGTCCCATAAGCAAACACAAGGGCTACTTGGTGATGAAATTTGAGGAATACAACGTGACTGTAGAATATTATAGGGCACCTTTCTTGTCTATTATAGGTCATCCACCACCAAACTCATCTAGTGACATCAAAATGACTATCAGACTTGATGAGTTACATTGGTATTCTAATAACTGGAAGGGAGCAAATGTTCTTGTTTTTAACAATGGTCATTGGTGGAACTTAGACAAAACTATTAAGTCGTAAGTATACTGAATCTATAACTGTTATTTTGAGATCATTTCAATTGGATGAGCCTTGCCTTTCTTTTCTAAGAAACATCATTTTTAAGCTTTTATGAAAACCTTAAAATTTGTTTAGAAACTCAACTGTTTGTTACAGCCTAGTTCATGTGAAGATTGTTCTATTTTAATCTTTTCTGATAGAAATAACACATCTAAGCAAGGTCTATCATTTTGCAGGGGTATCTATTTCCAGGAAGGTGGGAGGGTAAATGTGACTATGACAGTGAAAGAAGCTTTTAGGAGATCCTTACAGATATGGAAATCATGGGCATTGAGTAATCTAAATCCTATGAGGAGTTTCGTCTTCTTTCGTAGCTACGCCCCTGTTCATTACAGGCAAGTATATTAACACATTTATGTGACCTTGATAATCATAAATTCAATTAAAAACATTAAAAGGAACGGCATGAGGGGGAGGGGGATGCAATCCATACTTTGAGGAAGTTAAACTCAAAATTGAGCTAAAGTCCCTTAGAAAATTTAGAGCATATAAGATATTTCTATAACAAGATAAAATAAAGACAGTTGTTTTCATTTAAGTTATAAGCTTATGCTGAAGAGATTATAGAAATAAGTTGTTTCCACAAGCTCTCAAACAGTGGCACAAGTACTTATTACAGCAAATAAGCTCAAATGAATCGATCCATATAGACCTTAAAACTAAAAGTATGTCAACCCCGTCAAATTTACACATCCCATTTTAGTCATCCTTTCAGAAAGTATATTTGGATAAGAGTCTGTACAGTGAAATTGCAGGAATGGCACATGGAATGAAGGAGGAAACTGTGACAAAGACAACGAACCAGAAAACGACCCTACAAAACTCGAAGCTGATCCGTATTACAACGTATTTATATCTGATGTTGTTAAAGAGATGCAATATGGAAGCTGGAAAGTCAACTTTTTGAACATCACATATCTTTCGGAATTGAGGAAAGATGGTCACCCTTCCAAATATCGGGAACCAGGAACCCCACCCGATGCTCCTCAGGATTGTAGCCACTGGTGTTTACCCGGAGTGCCAGACACGTGGAATGAACT
>Ga0315914_1008139_pt1 | contig 14175 bp, 8 predicted proteins | sample MpolenodulesMG_FD_203920 | JGI IMG/M metagenome (GOLD analysis project Ga0315914, IMG submission 203920) | Medicago polymorpha root nodule microbial communities from Los Angeles, California, United States - elongated nodules | ecosystem: Host-associated > Plants > Roots > Nodule | place: USA...
AAAAAATAAACTTTACATTAGGTCTCCAAAAAGTCTAATCTATAGCACCAATTTTCTGCAAGAATTGAAAGAATCATGTGTGGGTTGTGCTAATAGAAATTAATAGGTGGTTAGTGGATTTTGGATAATGTGATAGTGAAAAACGAAAAAGGGATTTAATGGTTTGTTAAAAAGGACATTTGATATTGGATATCAATTAATGGAAACAAAAGTAATTAAGAAAACTGCTAGTGGTTTAGTGGTAAAAATGTTGAGAGGAAGCTATTAGATCTCATGTTCGAATCCAAGTGCCACTTGGAGACTAAAAATAGCCAAATTGGGATAGCGATACTGCTTTGGTCAGGTCAAACTTTTTTTTTTCTTGTTAAAAAAAACCTTTTTTTTCTAAATTATTTATTTATTTATTTTTTTAACCCTTTGATTCTCATGTGAATGAGCTCTTTTAATCCGAAATTCAGGTATAAAGCAAATAAAGTCTTAACCACTTGAATACAATTACTTATATACATAATATTATTTATTTGTTTATTTTTCTTTTGTTAATATTTATTTGTTTATTTAAATGTAGTGTACAAGTAATTTTGTTGGTGATCATATGATGAAAGTTTTTATGAAAGATGATGAAAGTTGAAATCATTTGTATTGTTTATAATTGATAATTTTGTTTGTTACAACTTTTTCTAAATTATTGTCTCCGTTCCTTTTTTAAGTGTTATTTGACTACGAATTTATCGTTTATATTTAACTGTCAGTTTGATATTTTAAGGATACAATTTATCAATTATACTATTTCTCAATTCTCTTATCTTTATCAATAAAGCTAATTAATACTATATATTTAAAAAAATTAAAGTTTGTTCTTTTTTAAACAAAATTTGTTTTTTGTTATCTTCAAATATTAAACAAAATTTTGTTACCTATAATTATAATAATGATTCCATAAATATCGATGTTATCTTCAAACATCAATACTTAAATCTTATATGTCATAGACATAGAGTGTGAAAGCATATTTGAAACCTTAGTTTTGATTAAAGGAGTTGGAGGAAATTTTTCTTAACTTTTGATCAATGTAAAGTTGGAATAATTTTTACTTTTCTTTACAATTATTAAAAAAATGTGTACAATATCTAGATTATTGACATTTGTTTGTTATCGGAGATAGATAGATAGATAGATAGTGTGTAAAAAAATTGAATATTGTTGGAGAAAAGAAGAGTAACTAACAATTGTTTGTTATGAGAGAAAGATTACTCATTAATAGAACATGGGGTCCCTACATGTTAAATTGCCAGGTAAATGAATTGTTCTTATACCAGACACCAGTTATTTCAATGGAGAAAGATATTATTAAAACACTAAAATGGAATTTAACGGTTCCTACATCCTATGTATTTTTAGTTCGATTTACCGGACCATCTACTATGCATGACAAAGAGGTAAATTGTTATAAGTATTTTTGTGTTTAGTGAGTAAATTTAACCTCTTAAATTTATGAAATAGCAATTTGGTCCCCTAAAATGAATGTCAGTCAATTTAGTAACTTTTCCAAATTTAGCACCATAATTTTTTTGAAGGTTTTGTGTTTATCTTAAAGCATGGAGAACCTATTCAAATAAATGGGTAGAGTTTTCATTGATTTTGATTGATGTTTACTAAACTGATTGGTATTCTTTAATTTAATGTACTAATTTGCTATTTTGTAAATTTGAGTTACTCCATTGTTCCACTTTTACAATTTTGAGAACCAAAATGCTAATTTCCTGATATGTTCATACATGCAACTCCTTTGGTATTTGCATAGATGGAGAACATGGCATTTTACCTAGCAGAACTTGGTCTTGTAAATTATCATGTCATGGTTTTATTCTCTCCTTCAAAGATTGATGCAGCAGCTGTTTACTCTGCTCGTTCTATACTCAATAGGGTTCCATATTGGACTCAATATCTGCAGAACCTATCTGGCTACTGCAAAGAAAAAATCAAGTATGTCCCCTTTCGTTAAATGCCAATAGTCTTTGATTATATGTTGTTATTATTATTTGTCAGAGACTGTGCCACACAGTTGGTGAAGATACACACGCAGATGCAAGAGATGTTGAAATCCATGCTGTGTCCAAAAAAAAAATCGAGTCCTGAGAAAGGTCATATTGCTCTTTTACCACTGCCACAAAACATCAAAGAAAGATTGCAGAAGTTTGTTTTGTCTTTTGATTTTTACCAGTTGCTTGAAGCTAGATTAATTAGTATACGTTACGTTCACCACCACCTCACATTTTGGTGCTTACCGTGATTTCCACAAGCTACATAATGCAGCTTCTAAAGCAACGTGCGTTTACTTTATGCCAACCGCCAAAGCAAACTCTACAGCATGAACTTGGAGGAGTCTTTTGCTGAAGCGGTGTCGAATTTCCTTGTGTAATGTGGACAAATTGCCTTTCACATTTTGGGACTACTACCTGTGGGAGCCAATCCTATTAGATCTTGGACATGGAAACCAGTTTTGGATTCTTTAAAAATGAAATTATCTCGTTGGAGAGGTAAACATCTATCTATAGGTGGAAGGGTGGTGTTGATTCATTCGGGATTAAGTATTCTACCATTCTTTTATTTCTACTTTTACAAGAAAGGTATATAATGAAATTACTCAAATTCGAACGTATATAATGAAATTACTCAGATTCGAAGGCATGTTATTTGGTTTATTTATAGGGATGGAAAACAATCTCATTTTTCGGATTGGCGGAATTGTCTGATGTCATATATCCGAAGTGCTTGAATTTATCACATTCTGTAACAGGAACCTGTCTCTATGATATGTATTCTGTGCCAGAACGCTGTGTTGATACTTTAATTTGTAGCTTAGGAGCATGACAGTGATGGTAGTATTTTTTTGCATTCTGTCTGTTACTTACATAGCAGGATATATCATAGAGTCCTTTCTGTTATCAACAACACAAAGGGCTCAATACTATAATTCGTACTACTAATGTAGCGCAAAATCACCCATCTATCAACTAAAGAATGATCGATACCTAAGATTAGGCATTCATTCCATAGCAATATATCACCAGGTCAACAATCTCATCCATACATCATCATGTGAATACTTCATCGATAGCAAGCATGCTATCTCTCCACAACATATATATCATACAATTTAGCATGTAAACCCACAACATATCCTTCTACAAAAAGGGCACAACACATCAGCATACTAGTTGAGCATAAACAACACACAGGCAAATCAAACATGCATCCTCAATCAATAGATGGATATCGATAAGTCTGAAATATCTGAACCTCGATTGGTACTATTCATCAACAATCACCGATGTTTTCAAGTGTCAAATTAATCAACTACAGATAGAATAGAACATGGGGTCCCTACATGTTAAATTGCCTAATTCTGCTCTTACCACCCAGATAATAGATAACTTTCTTCGCTACCTCAACACAAGTACAAATAAGCTCCAACATACAAACAACCTTGTCCTTCAAACCTCGTATTAGCGCAAACTTCACAAACTACCACAAATAGCTTCGACACTCCATCAGTTCGAACTCATCTCATTCCGATACAGTTTTAACATCGAAGTTCTTTTCATTTGTGAAAAAATTATGGAGTTTAGAGAATCTAGGTGACTTGTATGAAGAAACAGGTAACCATACTAAAAACATCACGATTTTAATATTATAATACAGACACAGACAATAAACAGTAACTTGATTGTAATAATAATGGAAGCCTTCTTCGAAACAGTAATTTGACTGTAATAATAACGGAAGCCTTCTTCTACGGTGTGGAAGCATTATAATACTGAATTTACTATACATCACATTTCATTACCAATAGTGTTCAAGAAAAACTACAAGAATGTCATATATTTATCTTCAAAATAGTGTTCGTACCAAAATATCATAACAGCTGAACTGCTATGCCAGATACTTTTTCTCGCAATTTTTGTGTACCAGCAACACGAACAGTTAAGACACCAGCAGCTGGACCTGTGATTCGTACCTTAACAATTGGCTCCCCAGTGACTACCAATTCAAGAGATCCATCAGCCGCCCCAACCAGGTAAGGCCTAATTTTCTATAGAACCTGAAACAGTTATTGCATATTAAACTCTGCAAACGTTTCAGATTAATATAACATAACATGTACTCTTTAACACAAGTGAACAGGTTCTGCAATTCACAATCACAATAGTAATTAAACCAGCTGATAACGATGTTAATTGATGTAATAATGATTTGATAACACAGAATAGAAAGACTCCACTCTTGTCCCATTTATTGTGTCAAAATTAAGCTTATTTAATAAGGTTCTGCAATTCACAATGACAATGGCAATAGTAATTAAACCAGCTGATAACAATGCTAATTGATATAATAATGATTTGATAAAACATAACAGAAAGACTCCATCCTTGTCCCATTTCTTGTGTCAATATCAAGCTCATTTGATCTTTTAGACCGGATGCAATAACCATATCCTATACGTAAAAAATGCAGAACATTCAAAGTTTAGCCACATAAATGGGACAAACCATCTCTCTTTTACTGTATCGTGGGGCTTGAAATTGAGGTTTAAGCTTCATGGTGACAGCTAGTACTCAACCTGAAATCCCATACCACCAAGTAAACTGTGTGCTGAATTTAGAAACAGAAACAAGTTAAAAGACTAGAGATTTGCTTTCTGTCCTATAATACTGGCTACTTCTTGCATGGAAAAACAGAATACTTTTAAAAAAACTATGTGTAACTTTATCCCAAACGGTCAGAGATTCACTAACGACTTGTCCCGATAGCATTGTAAAACTGTATAGTAATTAGAATGGTTAGAAATTTCACAAATGATATGTCTTCTATGGCTGTCATAAAATTATGTACTAGTAATCAGCACACCTAGAAGTTTTTATCATTCATCAAGAAACATCAATCATGGTTGTGTTTGGTAATAGTATTTAAAAATTGTTTTTGGGTTTTAAAAAGAAACTTGTTTCAAGAGGATTTTTGTATATGACTGATATTTGATATGTATTTTTTAGAACGGAAAAACCAGAACAACTCCAAGTTGTTTTTGTTCTCTTTTTTCAATTTTTCTAGGGGGAAAAATTGCACTCATCCTCACCAAAGTAAACCTAAATAGACACATTCACCGCCTCTATTTTGTAAAGGACATTTACCTCCCCTCAATTGCACGCCTCTTAAGAAAAAATAGAGAGAGGTATGCCCGATTTCATCAACAAAAAAAGGATGGTGAGTTCAATTTCTGCTTTTCTTTTATAAAAGAAGTCATGAGACAGAAATTTAATCTCAGAAATAGCATAACATGTACTTCTGTAATTTTGGTTTCTAAATCTGATTTTATGCTCCCAGAATGATTGCAAGATCTCCATGTTGCTTCCTCTGAACCTAGCTGGCAGGCTTAAGCGATATACAAGTAAAGACTGGATGAACCAATTTGATTTGTTAAGTCTTATTGAATTAAGTTCTAACGAGAAATTGCAATATGATTGACTTCATTCTTATCTATACCATTTCAAAACATATATCCACGATCTATATTCATAAAAAGTTAGAATAAAATGTAATACCTTTACTAGTGAAGATAGCTAATTCTTTCCTTGCCGAAGAAGATATTTTCTTGGCTTCAAGATATTCTGAAATAGCGTGAGAATATTTACAAAATGGGCAGAGAAAGTTTCCCTTTGCGTCCAACTGAGCAGAATCACCCAGGCAGTTTTTATGCAGCATCAATGGGCAAGTAGTACAAACCAGTAATTGACCAGCTTCATTGCATTTACTGCAGAGGTTTTGTCCTCTTGATTCAGTCATTGCTGGCAAATCTTGACCGGAAGCATGCTGGGAGCTCAGGAATTCATCCTTTTTGGCTGTAAGATCAATCTTTTCATTGTAATACACATCACTATCACTTGATAACTCTGCTCCGCAATCATTGACAGCATCAACTACGGCTTTATCACTAGCAACTGGCTTTTGCGAGTCATTTAAAGATGCAACATTTGGTTCCTTTTGTTTGGGTTGAGATTCATTAGTCATATGCTGAACTTTATCTGCATTACCATCGTTTGTTGGAATGGGCACAACATGTACAGTATCATTAGCTTCATCTATTAATTTGTTACGGCAAGGCTCAACTCCAGATGTATGCCGAGGATAAATGTTAGTCTGCATGCCAATACAACTTTCAGGAACCAATAGTGGAACACTAGTCGCTTCACTAACCAGTAATTGACTGCCCTTGTTACACTTGTTATCAAGACTTTCCTTTTTGCGCCTTTTCATTACGAGATTAAGATTTTCACATTGATACACAGCTGTATCACCTGATATCTGCATACCACAATCATTACCAGCATCGTCTTGAGATTTATCACGGCTAACTGTCTTCTGCGAGCCATTTGAACCTTTAAGATGCAAATCCGGTTCATGTTGAGACGGAGGTTTGCTTCCAGAAGTCTTCTGCTGATGTGTCAAAGTCGCATTAAAAGGAATACCTGATTCATGAAGAAAGTCTTCATTTTGACAACCGGAGTGGCCCAAATTTGAAGCAGTGCCCCTATTATGAATATACTCTTTTTCTCCCCGGTCTTGTGCGTAAGTGGAGTTCCCATCGCATTTGCCAGTATGAGCCCGATTTGTTTGGAATAACCCACTCCTTTCTTTTAAGTGATCATTAAGTGGTAGAGTACCGTCCAATATTGATTCTTTCAGCTATTCAGCAAAATGAGAAAGCAGTTATTAATATTTTATTTATATTTGTGAAAAAGGAAAAAAGAAAAGAAAGTCTAATAATCACCTTCTCTAACTGACATTTGACATTGTCGGCTCTTTTGTGCGCGATAAATCGGTTAACATCCCATTTGAAAAGCTCCGGTGAAGAAGTTCTTAGATTTGATAACGGTACCTAGTGAGTACAACTGTTAATATCACTCTTAATCCCTACTAATTTGAAAACATAAATGTTTGAGTTACCTGATGCAATATTTGATTAAGAACGTCTAGCGAGGAAAGCGAAGAATCAAGTTCCTCCAATGTTGAAGAAGAAGAAGAAGAAGAAGAAGAAGAAGAAGAAGGGTAAAGTTCCTCCAAACACTTCAAAGCAATCAAATCCTTTGTAGTTTCAGAAAAATCATGATGCGTTAAAGGGGAATCATCAATCAAAGCTTGTAAAGTGTATACGGAGATTTCTTTGAAACCAGCTAGGGCTTCAATCACCCAATGCCATGGAAGAACAAGTGATGATGATTCAGATTCCATCAGTCAGGGTTTCGAATTGCGTTCTTTATTTCAAAACACTCTTCTTCTTCTTAAACTCATTCACAGGGTAATTTAGTCATTTTACTTTTCCCGGCCATTATGTAATTTACCGTATTAATCATTAAAAATTTGTCCTTTCTTTATTTAATTAAAGCTAAAGTGAACGTAACTTTCAAAAAGTTACGATTTTGGTCTCATATGAACAAAAACCACAATTTTGATCCCATAAGATTTAACCATTTTGCAACTTTAGTCTTTTTGATCAATTTTGATTAAATCAACGCTGATTTGGCATGCCACGTGTGTATTTTTTTAATATTATTCTTTTAAAAGCCACATAATCATTTATTAAATTAAATAAATGAAGAAAAAAAATTGAAACTATTTGAAACTATTTTGCTTAAAAAAGTGTAACACATTAATATAAAAGTAATGAGTGATTTATTGATATTATATATTCCCTTCATCCTACAATATATGACCTATTTGAAAATGTACATTATTGACCTAATATACTTTGACCGTATTTTTCTACTAATATACTAAGATAAATAATATCATATAAGATGTCGTTGGATTCTATATTTTCAAAATATCAAATTTTTATATTTTTTTCTAAGAGATTAGTAAAGTTATTTAAGATCAAAATTGTGCATTGGTACGTGTGACAATATCAATTGTATCACTTAATACGCGACGAAGGGAGTAATAATGATGACAAGTAGTTTGGGATCAATATGTCAAATGAGACATGTGAGAATGAGAGAGAGTTCATAGTAGATGGAAAATACTAATTTGAGTGAACAAACATTTGTAAAAGAATGCTTACATAGATTTAAATATATATATGAACAGAGAGAGATTAGATTATTCATCTTTTTCTTTCCACTAATTTAGAACATAGCGCCTTTCAGTAAATTTAATGGTGGGATCAACATTGGTGTTCATCCTTTTTGCTCTACGGGGCAATAGTGGCTGCGAGTGATTGAGACACGAGTGAGAGAGCAGAGAAATGGATGAAAATGATTTGGTGACGTTGGCAACAACTTAGTAACATTACATTCGACACTCCCAACTCAATAGAGTGTCCCAAAACTTGATTCAACTCATATCAACAACACAAAGGGTCCAATACTATAATTCATACTTGCAATGTAGCACAGAATCATCCATCTATCTACTAAATAATGATCAACGCCTAAAGTCAGGCATACATTCCACAGCAATACCACATCAAGTCGACAATCTCAGCCATATATCATCATGAGTACTAAATCGATGGCAATAACCCGCGTGTAGAGCATGTTATCAACCAAGCATGCTATAGGCATATCAAACACACATCCTTAGTCAAAAGATAGATTATTCTACTATCAAAGAATCTAAAATGTCTGATCCTCAAATGACATTTCTCATCAACAGTCACCAATGTGGTATAAGTGTTATCAAATAATCAAGATCTCAATAATCAACCACTAATAGAATTTGGGGTCCCTACAACATTTTAAATTGCTTAATTCTACTATTGCCTCACAGATAATTGATGATTTTCCTCTCTGCCTAAGCACAAGTAGAACATAAGCTCCAAATATACAAACAACCTCATCCTTTAAACCCCGTACTAGCAATAACATCACAAACTGCCACAAATAGTTTTGACACACCATCAATTCCAAATCTCGTTCCGATACAATTCAGACATAGCATGCATATTCATCAGTTCCAAATCTTGTTCCGATACAATTCAGACATAGCATGCATATTCAAACTGTACATGGTCAGCCACTTGATAGGGTTAAGTTCTTTCCATTAGTGACAACATTATGGAGTTTAGAAAATATAGCTAACTTATATCAAGCAAATCAAGATACATGTTTGATTTGTGACATTATACTATTATAGTCAGGATAAACATGTGGCCATTCTAAAAATCACGATTTCAACATAATGGAGCTACAGACACACAATAAACATTAGTTTGACTTTGACTGTAATAATAATGGAAGGCTTCCTCCATTGTGTGAAAACATTATGATATTGAATTTACTATACATCACATGTCATACTTCATTCCCATTGGTGTTCATGAAAAATTACAAGAATGTCATATACTTATCTTCTTGCTTTGTGTTGTACCAAAATATCATAGCAGCTGAACTGCTGCTATGGCAGGTATTTTTTCTCGCAATTTTTGTGTAACAGCAACACGCACAGTCATGACACCGGCAGCTGGACCTGTGATTCGGACCTTTACTATTGGCTCCTCAATTGCTACCAATTCAAGAGTTCCGCCAGCTGCCCCTACCAGGTACGGCCTTAATTCCTCTAGAACCTGAAACAGTCGCTACATATTAAACTCTGCAAATGTTTCAGATAAATATACATAAACATGCACTCTTTATAAACTAGCTGATAACGATGATAATCTTTATATAATAATGACTTGAAAAGACAGAACAGAAGACTACATTCTTGTCCCATTTCTTGTGTCAATATTAAGCTTACTTTGATCTTTTAAACCAGACTCAATAACCATAATCCTACATGTACAGAAAAACGCAGAACTTTTGAATTCTAACCAACATACACGGACAAAGCATCTTTCTTTTAATGAAACGCATGGGCTTGATATTGAAGTTGAAGACTTTAAGCTACATACTGACAGCTAGTACTCAACCTAAAATCCCATACCACCAAATAGACAGTGTACAGAATTGAGCAACAGCAACAGTTAAAGGCTAGACATTTACTTTCTATTGTATAAAACTGGCTACTTCTTACATGGAAACTCTTGATCAATGTAAATTTTTAGTAAACTTATATAACAAAATACTTTTAAGAAATTCTCTGACAAAAAATGTGTAACTTCATCCCAAATGGTTTGAATTTCACAACTGATTTGTCTTCTATGATTGTCGTAAAATTGTATAGTAATTTGCACATATTGCAAAACTTATCATTCATCAATTCTTCTTTTTCCTTTGAAGTCAATTATCAGATCATCTATGTTGTTTTTTCAAAGAACTCCCAAAAACTTCAACTACAGGTGTGTTAATTTTTTTTTAAAGGGCCAGTTGGGTAATTATGCCACACTCACCCTCGATTGGTGAGTGTTATATGGATATCAAAACATATGGTAGACACTAGACATAATTTTTATAAATCATAGGGTTGGCTCATTAAGCCAACCCTTCATAAAAAATATTAGTTTTTAAAAATTGTTTTTGGGTTTTAAAAAAAGCTTGTTTCAAGAGACGTTTTGTAAATAGCTGAATTTAAAACTTGATTCTATTTTTCAGAACAGAAAAACAGGAACACCTCCAGGTTGTTTTTGTTCTCTTTTTTCATTTTCTCTTGGGGAAAATTGCATTAATCTCTGCTTCTATTTTGTAAAAGGCATTGATCTCTCCTCAATTACTCATCCCCTTTCTATTATGAAAAGAAGTCAAGAGGCAGAAATTTAATCCTATTATTGGCATAACAGTTGATTATGTTTTAGAGTTTCAAACTAAATAATCCTCCTTTGTCACTCTAACCCATAAAACATGGTACTTCTGCCATTTTGGTTTCTAAATCTGGTTTTATGCTCCCAGTATGATTGCAATGCCTCCTCTGAATCTAGCTGGTAGGCTTAAACGATATACAGGTAAATTTGGCTTGTGAAATCCTATATTATTTAAGTTGTAAAGACAAAAAAAATGCAAAACGGTTACTTAATTCTTATATATACCAATTCGAAAACATATATCTAATGCTCTATTATCTTTTTCAAGATATTCATAAAATGATAGAATAAAGCCGAGTTACATATCTCTTTAAATAAAAGTGATCCGAAAACAAATTTATCAGGCCTTTATTATATTATACACCACAAGTGTTTTCAAAAGTAAAAAAAAATACAATCAAGCAGATGCTATATTTTTTTAATTCACTTTGATCATTTTGTTAATTTGTCAAGTCCGCCCAAGTACTATATGCTTCAATTTTCATGTACTTTATGATATGTTGTTTCCCTCTTAAAGCTTATGTAAACGCTTGTACATGTGTTGTCATTAGAGAAAGCCTAAAATAAGCTATAAATTTTCTCAAGAAACAACAACATAATGAACATTCAAATATGGAGTATGACACATGTTGAATAAGCAGTTTAGTATATGCAATGCTAAACATAACTAACCTTCTCTATATTTTCATCATTTAGCTCGAGACCGGTTTCTTCATCAGTTATCGGTTCGACTGCGACTATTTCAGGGATCTTTTCCATTAATCGACGCTCAATGCCCATTTTCATTGTCATAACAGAACTCGGACACGACCCACAGGCACCCTGTAACTTCAACCGTACAACATTGCCATCGATTTCATGTAGAGCGACATTTCCACCGTCTGATATGAGATATGGCCGAATTTCATCCAACACAGTTTCTACATTTTCGGCAGTTAATGGCAATTCCACAGCTGGATTTGGAGTGGCAACGGCCTTTATAGCTGCACAAACATAATAATGAAGATCACATGTTAGGTCCCAACTCCCAATTTCCGAAACTGAGTTGTTATATTAATGAAAACTCAAAAAGAAAGAAATATTGAAGTTGAATTTGGAATTAAGCCTCCAGTGCCATGCTTATTCACATTCATGTACATACAGCATAAACAGCAGTTTAGTAACTCGCTTATAAGTGCTTGTGTATAAACTATTCCTCTAACAAAAGATAAAGGGTCTGTTTGGATTTAGTTATTTGAGTATATCCATTGGCATAAGTTTTGTGAGACTGTTTGAGAGAAATTATGAAAACAACTTATGACATTATTAATAAGTTACTTGATATTTCGCTATAGAAATAGCTTATACATAAGTGCTTATCATGATAAACTCACGCTTGTGCTATAAGCTGAAAATAAGTGGTTGATCGAAACAAGTCAAATTGTGTTCACATAAGCAATTTACCATGACTCATGAGAAGTTATGAAAATATGTTAAAAGGGCCTGTTTGCAGCTTATAGCACAAGAGTTTATGTATAAGGCTACAAAAGCTATTTATATAGCAAAAGAAAAATAAAGTTAAATTGTTTGTGTATATAGTATAAGTTGTTTTAATAAGCTATATTAGAGAAGTGGGAAACTAAATAACTAACCAAATGGACGTTTAAGAAAGCAGAGGGAAGGACGCGGCAGAAGGTGGTTGTTACTTGTTGTCCTAAAAGGAACATTGGTACCAAAAAACCTCGTGCCCTGTGACAACAAAGAATTAGAACGAGGAAAAAGAAAGAAGAAAGATGATAGAAATGAAACGTACCTTTTTGAGGGTGGTGGAAGAAGAAGAAGAAGAAGAAGGTTGAAGGGCAGCTCTGCAGTAAGATTGTGTGTTAAGCACCACCACACCTTGCATCGGGTGCTGCTTTTGTTTGACCTAATAATCAATCAATCAATCACGAGGAGGATGCATCCAAATTCTGTTTTCTTTTCTTTTCTCATTCTCCCTCTCACCACCCAAACACCATCGCTAATCGCACACCACCCACCAAAGTTCCGTTTCTTCCTTTCTTTTCTTTTCTTTTGGGCCTTTTCTATTAAGCCCAACCTTTTCCTTTCTTACTTTACGCTCTAATTTTAATTAATACACCTACGGCTACTAATATACTTTTTTTTTTTTAATTACAAGGACTAAAAAATACATAAATACAACAACATAATTTTCAAAAGGTTTGCTAACTTAGACCAACAAAAAACATCAAGGTCCAAGTGTGCACCTTTTTATTTGTCAAAACTATTTTGTCTTTTTTTAAGGTTGTCAAAACTGTTTTGTCTTTTTTTTTTTGGTTAAATATGTTATTGGTCCCTACATTTTGCCTCGTTTTAATTAATAGTCCTTACATTTCAATAAATGTTTTTAAAATCCCAACATTTTTCCTCCGTTAGCACAAATAGTCTCTGCCGTCAAATTATGCCCAATCACCAAACAGAATGCTTACGTGACAATTTTTTTGTTGATACGGGTTTTTAATGGATTGGGCCGAATTGAATGGTTAATTTGACCCGACCCATGGATATAACCCATTTCATTGGTGATTCAAATCCCTAAATTCCCCAAAAATTTATTCTTCCTCCTTGCGCAGATCTATCACCTCTCTTTCATCTTCCCCAAATTTTTGTTGTTCATCCTTTTCGTCCTTCATCCTTTTCGATCTGTCACTAAATGGCCCGTAGCTTACTAAGAAATAATGGTACAAGTGGTTCTAGTTCTTCTCTGCAACCAAGAACCAGAGGCCGAAATTGTAATTGTGGTGTTCCAACCATTTTGTATCGTTCTAATAAGCCTCCTAATGTAGGGAGGCCTTTCTAGAGATGAAGATATTAGATGGTATGTGAAATGTGTTTTGGTTTGAATGTTCTTTTGTGTTTTATTTTGTGTTATTGGATGGTATATGAAACACGTATTTGTGTTGTTTTTCAGATGAAGAATGAAACTTGCAATATGTTCAAATGGGTTGATGATGAAATAGAGGAAATTGATGAAGTTAAATCAAATGAAGCAGTTCAAAATGATTCAAACATTGCTGCATTTGCTGTAAAGTTAATGGAAGAAACAAAGAAAAAAAATGTCAAGCTTTCCAAGAAGTTAAGTGTTGAGAAGATGAAAGGGAAATTTGTGACTTCTATGCTTGTTGTATTAGTGTTTTTGAACCTCTGTCTTGTTGCCAAGTTATTTTTTTAGGTTCAAGAAAATGACATTAGATGGCACTAGCAAATGTGTGTATTGGTCTATGTAGTTGGTTTGTGTACTCTTAGTGAATGTAATGCAATTTTATGAATTTTAAAGAAGGAATTGTGTACGTTTGGTTTGTGTACTGTTAGTGAAATTTATAGCACTTTTATGAATGTAA